>OGLC01000188.1_pt1 | contig 53079 bp, 47 predicted proteins | sample 1572751 | NCBI WGS metagenome assembly OGLC01 (sample SAMEA2581897, study PRJEB24529) | metagenome | biome: Human gut stool | place: China | collected 2011
TATCTTGACTTCAGACTATCATAACTTTCACCACTTCCACGAAGTACCAACTCTCTTAACTGTAAAGGTGTTGCTGGAACACTTTCATTTCCAATACGCATAAATGCAATGAGTTGTCCATCACCTTCATAATAGTATGGTGTCTGCTGCCCTTTCATAACCTCTACAATAACAAAAGTCTTGTCCCCATCTTTTTCAAACGAAAGCTTAAACTCAGGTATTGGATTAAGATGTGTTTTAATTATCTCACTAATTTTCTCTGCATCACTTTCTGCATCAGCAAGTCCCACTAATTCACTATTGTTAGATACACCAAATATCAACTTGCCACCAAAACAATTAGCAAACGCACTGATGCTCTTGCACCAACTTTTAGGTTTCTTCTCTTCAAGAGCAAGCTTTTTGTCATAATCTGTGGTTTCACCAATTAGCTGCTTTATGTCCATGAATTCACTCCTTCTTTATTTTATGATTGATAAAACTATCTCAATATATAATTAAGCTTTTTCGTATTCAAAAACAGATTCTATCATTTATTGTTTTATGTTTACTATCAATTAAATTCACAAGCTCATTCAAAGTGATAAACTTATTCTTTAACTACATTATATATCCTTATTTATCAGATTTATTATTCTTTTTCATGCTTATGTCTTCATACATTTTATATAAATCATCATTATATCTTCTTGCTTCTGCAAGCAAATCCGAATATGATTTAATAAAAATACCCTCTTTTTCTAATCCTTTTCTATACTTATTTGCTCCTGGTTCATATGTCATATTATCAGATATCAAAAATCCCTTCACATTTCCCTGTGTTTGCGGAAACTGTGTTTCTATAAACTCTACATACTCGCAAATTTGTTGTATCTCTTTCATTGTCAATTTTATCCTTGGTCTTTTTAATTCTATAACATGAATAACACCTGCACTATTTGTACACAAAAAATCCAATCTTCTATTACTTTCTGGTAATATAGATTCATCATTAAATTTTTGTTTCAATAACTTTGTATAGGTAATTTCTCTTTCAAACTTTGACATCTTTGCATCTAACAGCCATGGAAATTCTTCTAGAAATTTTTGGATAACATCTCTCTCAGATGCATTAGTCTGTATAAATTTTTCAAATTGTTCAATAGTCTTTACTCTACCTATAGCAATCTTGGCATATTCTTTCGCTTCAATAGTGTTCCAGTCTGTAAGTAATTTTATAGCATGCTCATTATCTAATTCTTGTAATTCATCTAACTCTGCAGTAAATTGTTTAAATCCCTCAAAGCTATACATATCTTTAATACATCCAATATAATCTGCTGCTATATCCTCAGCAATATCATCATTTTCAATAATTGCATTTGTTAACTTCTGTGCTAAAGGTCTTTCTGCTGGATTGAGAGCTTTTATCCATTCGTCTACATCATAACCATGAGAAGATACTTTCCTTTTCTTTTCCGCTTTTCTTTGCTCCCTCCACTTCTTTTGAGCTATAGACACAAGTTTCTTTATAAGTTCTTGTAATTTAAATAACTCCTCATTCTCATCTATATCCCACGCAAGAGATTTTCTATCTGTAGAACAATTATCAACGTCAAAACTATTGTCTATAAAATCTACATCAAAACTTCCTGACATATATTGAAAAAAATTATCGTTTGCTCTATCATCAAATGAACTATGTTCCTGAACAAGTTTTCCTCTTGAAAATAATACTATTCCTTGAACATCCTTATTCAATGGTGTTTGTGATGTATATATCTTTCCTTGTACTCCTTTAACTTTGCCAAATTCGAATAAATCTTTGAATTTATAAGTTTCCGTATCAAAATCTTTTTCAAAATCTTCTGGAAATTTCCATACAAACTGACATTTATCCTCCGGGATATCATTTGAATTAATTTCATATTTTTCATCATCATTTATATGTACAACAAATTTATCTGAATAAATATGGAATCTAGTTTGCAAATTTCTATGTAGTCTTTCAATATCAAAATCCGACTTTCTTGATAAATGCTCAATAAAAAAAGAGGTTCCATTTTTTTCGTCAGTTTTAATACAATAATCAATAACTGTAGGCTTATATACATTTCCCTCACAATCTTTTAACTGCTCATAGTCCATTACAAAAGTATTCTTGATGCCAGATTTAACAGTTGAAATCGTAATTTTTTTACCTATTCCAAACATTGACAGCTTTCCAAGCCCCTTTTTACCTAACACTTTTCTTCCACCATCAGTTTCATCTTTATGCATTTCAACTCTACGATTTCTTCCAATTTTCAAAAAATAATCATTTAATTCAGAAAATGTCATTCCAATGCCGTCATCAGAAACAGTAATAGTCTTCTCACCTTCATTTTTAAAGTTTATATAAACATTATTTGCATCAGCATCCCAAGCATTTGATACCAACTCTGCAATCATTGGTGGAATCGTTGAATATAGTTTTACCCCCAAGTGATCTATTGTATTTATATCAAATGTTACCTGTAATTCTTTCTGCTCCATCCTATGAAACCTTCTTTCTCATTAATTATCATAATAAAAATGATATATATTATTTGTATAAATGTTTATTCCCTTTTCTTTATTACATTTACTACACATCAATTGCATATTTGATACATCATTGAGTCCACCATCTTCTAAAGGAACAATATGATCGTATTGATTCTCATATTGTTCCTCAATATCCATGATTCCGGATAGATCCTTTTGACACATAACACATTTGCAACGGTCTCTATATTTGACTGCACGTTTTACCCATAGTTGAACATTTTTTCTATCTGACTTCCCTGGGAGCACATCTGACATAAATATATTAAAATGCATCAAAAACTCTCTGTTCTGAAACAGCAAATAGACTACTTCGTTCTTAATACAATCAATCACATCATAATAATTGTCCTCAAGATAATTAGTATATTGTGTGGCAACATCCAAAGCTTCAAACTCATCTGGAGTTATATTTTTTGCAATCCAATCTTCCATTTTTTCAATGCATCCTTGATAATGCATAATCGCCAATTCGAATATAGTGTATTTGTATCCATATCTATAGAATACTTCATGTTTTTTACCAATTACATTTTCAAATCTATCTGCATCAATAGCACTTTCAACATCTAACGCCATATACTTATTTTGTTCGAAAAGAATTCTTTCCACAGCAAAATCTACAAAGCTATGAAGATACGATTCTTTAGAAAAATCTTCTCTTTCACATTCACTTAACGGATCTGTAAATTCTGCCAATGTTCTAGCATAATCCAAGCTAGAGTCCTCAATAATATATTGAATTATTGAACAAAAATAGTATGTGTTAAAATATTTCATTTCTAATTTTCGCAAAACAACACCTACTCTCTTAATTTTGAGAATACTTTCATCCTTACCATTTCTTTCATAACTTCTTCAATCTGCTTCGCCTTATCATGAGACTCAATCAAGAACCCCATTTCTACATTGCCCTGCATTCCGTGATATGAAAGATTTGCCGATGACACCAAGGCTTTCTTTACATCCGATACAATAAGTTTCGCATGCAATGCTGCCATCTTGTCATCTTCTTGCTTTTGATATTCATATATCTGTAAGAATCTCGAACGATATGACATCAGCCTGTCAAGTGCTTCTTTCTGCTTTTCTATATCATTCACATATATACGAACATATACTCCTTGCTGGCTTTTTTTAATAATAACATCAAGCATTTCGGCAAAATAATCTGAGATTGAATAACCAGTTATAGTAAGACTCTTTTCTGTATTCTCTATCATATTACGCATTGTATCTTTGGTTCTTAATGTTTTCACACGGAATGAATCTGGTGCAGTAAGAACAAGTTCTGCGTGTTCAATTTTCTTTGACGAATACATCTTCATACAAAGGCTGATTATATCTGTTATCTCTTGTTCAGAACAATTAGTAAAATGATTTCTAAGTTCTTCAATCACAAGACGAAACTGTGCATTCTCTCTATTAACAGAATAATTTTCAAGTGCATCTACAATCAGACCTGCGATATATTCGATTTTTACACTTGTATTCCACATAAATCTCTCACCAATTCTCTGAAATATCCCATTTCCTCATGCTCCGGTACCGGTACTACTAATGCTCTATCAAGTAGGCGGTTACCATTTTCACATGCAGTTTCTGATATCATAGTACAAGAATGACAGGCAGCCCCATTTAATCTCTCACTCGTCGGATTCTTCATAAAGCATTCTGGGTCTGTTGTACATGTTAAACCATTCTCCAGTGCCCCTTTTAAAAGCGGCAAAAACTTATTCATTCCGCCAAGTTCAACAAGTCCACCTAGTGAACCTTCCTTATCCGCCGCACCTGTGTAAATTAAAATTCCACACATATTTTCACTACTATAAATGCGTTCATGTAATGCAGATGATGAATATCCTGACTGCATAGACATTTCCTTAATCAACATATGTGAAAGTGTATGTAACAACACATACTCTGCATTTCTTGGTTTAAAATTCTCCCATCCCTTTTTCTGACAATATGCTGCATAACATTCCTCATATTTATCAGAACGAGATTTCACAGTCTCTATCTGCATCCACTGGTTTATTTTTTCCTTATTTAATTCAATGAATACACCTTCACCATTGATTTCGACTGCCGGAAGCCATTTTTCTCCCGAAGAGCACTTCAATTTTACGATATGTGACTGCTCATCCACTTCTGGTTCTGGTGCTTCCAATCTTGTAAAACCTGTCAAAACTCGTACTTCACGTAATCTATGTATTTTAATAATCCTAGAAATATACTCTTTTAAACTTTCACTCAAAGCAACTTCTTCTGCTTTGAAATACTTAACATCATGTTGATACTCGACATCCTCATGATGCGTAATAGCTGCATACTCCATTTCTTTAAGTTCAGTAAACTCTTTGATATTTTGGCTTAATCTATCATAGGCAGCTTTAAAGTCTTCATAAGAATATTTATCTCCAAAATACTTCTGATAAGCAAATGAAAGACCTGCCTCTTCTCCCATAGCCTCTACCAATGTTTCAATAGTTGCTCTTTGTGCACCCATGATATCATTAATAGGATTTGTCCAAGGTGGAATTGATATTGCATTTCTTGTGACTGTAAAATACACATTAGATGCACCACGCTGGCTAGGTATTACACTCTTCTTACAAATTTTCGCCTTTGCTCCTGGTCTATGCGGATGGTTTCCTGAACAGCATAGACCAGCAAATTTTTCCTTCTGCATTGCTCCAGACATAACTCTCCTTGCACCGCAATTACACTCAACACGGAGTTCTGCAAGTGATGAAGTATTACCCATTGATTTTAGGTACATATCTTCTTTACAACTTGTTTCCCCATTATGTACCCACCATCTCCAAGGGAAATCGTCCATATGCCCATCTTCGCATACTGTTATAAATCTCGAAGGGTATGCTGGAAATCCACACTTAGGGCATTTCACTTCACCTTGATTCTTTTTGTACTGGTCCATATCAAAGTAATCTCTCATATCAAATAAGAATTTACATGTTCCCTTTGAACACACATGATAGTATGGAAATGACACAACTGGAATATCCTCTTTTCCACCTGTCTTTGGCATAAAGAATCGTCGAACATTCATATAACTAGCCAATCTTGCATCTCTAATTTCTTTACCAATATTGTTAGTATCCCAGTACTCTATATCTAAAACTGTCAATGAATCATTTACAGCATCCATTATCGACCCTGGTCCATATGTAGTTATTAACTGATTCGGACGAATCTCGCCCAATTTTTTATAAAAATTCATCAGACACCCTCCCAATAAAAAACTGTTGATGATTGCTCAACATCACGCATAGAACTTAGTGTTGGTTTTTCTTTGTCTCCATAATATTCGCCATAGTATGTAAGCAGCCTCTTCTTATCATCAGCTACTGCTGGAACAAAATAATATAGCTTTTCGTCTTTTGCAATGTTCTTCCAAGTATTGATAAACTCATCCATTTCTTTCTCTGTATCTACATAAGACGATGGTGCAGTTATCTTAACTCGCTCAAGAATTTTGTCTTTTATATCTTTGATTTGTTCATCAGAAATATCATTAATGTTTGATGCTCCACCATTATCAGCCATCGTCTCTACCTGTAATCTTAGTAAAGAAACTACCAATGCATGTAATACTCTGTCTCTAGCTCTAGCCGCAAATGGCGTTGCTGTAGTTCCTTCTACATATCTATACATCTGTGAGTGGAAACCAACAAAATTCTCATAATTAGACAAATCCCTTGGTCTGTAAGGATTATAAACAGTAAAAATAATTCCAGGATGCTGTCGACCCACACGGCTTGTTGCCTGAATATATTCAGAGTTCTGCTTTGGCTGACCTACAACTGACATAAGTCCTAAACGGTCAACATCCATACCTACCGCTATCATATTAGTTGCAATGACAACATCATAACAGCCTTGCTTCTCCTTGTTTTTATCATAAGAAATTGCTAACTTTTCAAGAACCTGCGCAATCTCCCATGAAGGTATGCGAGATGTAATTTCCTTCTTTCCCTCAAAACTGAGATATCTCTGTTCTGAGCTATTATATTTATTCTTTACAACACGAATACGGCTTGCTATATCGTCGTCAAGAAGGCGCACTGCACCACCCAATTCTCGAATACTATTAAAGTACCCAATCAATGTGTAATATGGATCAATATAATCCTCATATTCCGGATTCTTTGCTATATCTAGTGCTGTTTGCAAAATAATCGAATACAAACGAATAAGCGTTGTTTTTACAGATTGTCCGCTCGCGCATATACCAGCATATTGACGAAATGGCTTTTTTCCATCACTAATCATTCTACTGATTTTTTCTTCTGAAGCATCAACTAAATTTTCAGTTGGAAGCGGTACTTCCTTAATAAAAAATGAATCTCTTGTATCAAAGCCACTTGGCGGAAATTGTGCAAATTCATTTCTCCCATAAAGAAACTTAATCTGTTCCCCAGCATTTCTAATAGTTGCTGTTGAAACAATATACTTAGGTCGAATCTTCTTTCCATTCTTCTCAATACAGCACATCTCTTCTACAACAGTTTCATATCCACCATAAATCGTTCCAAGAGGACCAGTAATTAAATGAAGCTCATCCTGTATAATTAGCTCAGGAGGATAGAATGGTTTACATGCAACCGTTTCAGCCCTTTCCAATCCCGCTGCGACATCTGCATTATGTCTTCCTGCATGCTTTTCTCCAATAGCAATATGTCCACATCTACTACAATATCTATCTGTTCTGCCAAATAGCAAACCAACTCGTTCAGACCATGGAAGTCTCGCAAATTTATCTACAGTCGAAATAATCACAGTAGGACACTTTGCATAAATTTCCTCATCAACAAGATAAACCGGTATGGTTCTTCCTGTTTTTAACGAAAACATACAATTCTTATCTGCACAGTGAATTTTGACATACTTTCCCTTTTCATTGATGTCATATTCATCCCGTGTGATTTCCTTACCACAATAAGGGCATTTAATAATCTGCTTTGTAAGCTTCCTTATAAATTCTTTCTTCTTAAATTGATCAGAATCGCTGTATTCGCTAAATTTATTTGGGGTAACATTACCTCCAACCCAGAATCCAATTGAAATTCTTTCCTTACCATATAATTTTTCATTCTTCTCACGCAATTGTTCCATTGCAACAATAAGACGCATTAGTCTGTCTCTCTGCTGAGTTGTAAGTAAACGAAGCGTGTACCTTAAAAATACTGTTACTCCACCATCTTTCTCATAATCGGTTTCATCTGAAGCTGTCAGTCTCCTATATGCTATAGTAAAAGCAATCAGCCCTAAATATGCCTCTGTCTTACCACCACCAGTAGGGAAGTATAATAAATCAACAATATTTCGTTCCGGAGACTCACCATCCATAATCCCATACAAATTCAAAAGAACAAATGCAATCTGGAATGGTCTCCACTCACTGTGATCTTTCTTTCTTCCTTTTTCTGGCATATCAGTCATATAATCTCTTAAGCTGCAAGGAATGCCATTACCATAATCTTTTGAAAAAGCTGTAATACTTCTCTGTAAATACATTGCTTGATTCATAAATACAAACGCTTGATATACCTTATCATTGTTTTCAATCAAATCAATTCCAGCATTCATTCTACGATTTGCATCATTGCATTTATCAATAATAGTCTGACCTGTTGCCTTAAATTTATCATCATGCATAGCTTCGTCGTTTGTCAATGCATCTGTAATCCAACTTCCATACATTTCTGTCAATGTACGAAGATTCTGAATAACTTCTGACTTTTTCTTTGGTGAGCCCATCTGAAGCATCGAAAAAGCAGGCTCCGGCATATCATCTATCTGTGCACTTACACTTGGAATTTCATAATCTGGAATAAATGATGATTTTATAGCAGTTGCATTTATCTCTTCTGCTTTCTTTTCCCAAGTAGTAGCACAACCTCTTCCTCTTGCATAAACTGGTCTGCCTTTATAATAATATTCATCCTCTAATTCAACTTTTCTACAGAGATATTCTGGTACAAAAATAGGACTCATCAAATCATCTGCTATGAGCATCTCCACCTGGAACATTACCTTTGCATATTCTTTTTCATTACCATCTGACTTATCATTATTATGCAAATAAACCGATACCATCTTGTATCCATTGTCTAACTGCATCTTCATAACATAAATATAGACGTTTCCATTAGACTCAAGTGGAATCTGCTTCGAACGCCCCATCAGATTAAAATCGATTTCCACAACATCATTCATCTGCTCACGAATATATATGGTATGTTTCTTCTTTTTCTTATTCTCTGCATCTTCTTCTAAGGTTTCATCTATTACTTCCCCCTGCACCTGTTCTGCATAATACTTTCCCCAATTAATATAAGCATTAACCTTTTGAACATCATCAGAGACATAGAAAGACACACCTATAGAAGACGGCTTCTGAAAACCACCTTTTACTCTATCCTCTGGTTCCTCTTCTTCAAAAATTCCTACCTCCAAAGTTTCTCCATCAGCATCGAAATTCTTTTCTGTAAACTCTACATCATTGTAATTTTCATCTTCCGTTACATCTGTATCAGCAGGATATAATAATCCCGTAATATAACTACTCGTTGGTACTTCATTCAATTGTTCACAATCTGATGTTGGTCCTATTAAGTCTTTTCGTACTGCATCTAAAATCTTCTGTCGAACAATAGCATGTTTAAAATCCTTTATATCAGCCATCTACAACCTCCGTTTATTCTCCGTCTACTACAACAGGAATTGCCATACCAATTACATATTTGAATGTATTACCTACTATAATCTTATCCCCTGGCACTAGGCGGTACTCCCAAGTCTTTCCGTCCGCATCCACCTGCGATGCACATTCGCACCACTTAATTGCAGCCTTTGCTTTTTCCTGTACATCTTCATTATCTGTTTGATTTGCAGCCTTCACTTCAATCATATATTTCTTGTCAGCCGTCTCTACTAAGAAATCAGGATTATACTGTTTTGCCGCCTTATAAAATAGTCCTAACTGATTCAAAGGTGGCTTTATAAATCTAATAACTTCTGAATCCTCTTCTAATACCACAGACAACCTTCTCTCATCATCACTATCAAATGCATTCTCTGCATAGTATGATTTCTTATATCCTTCAAACAAATATTGCTTAATATTTTTCTTATCTGGCACTTCCTTCTTAAAATTCAATCGTCCATTTTCCTTCATATTCTTCGCAAATGATTTGAATACAATAAGGTCTTTCTGAACGTTAAATACAAACTCAGTGCTTTCTTCCTTTGACGCATATATCTGTTTTCTTAAGTCCTCTACTATAACAGTTGCATATCTACGGACAATCTTCTTTTTTTCTTCATCCGTACCTTCGATTAATGCGAGATACTGATCAACCACCTCAAGAATAAATTCTGCATCATCAGAACTAAACTCCGGAATACTCTCCAATAAAGAAACTGCAAGCATATTCTCAGGATTTTCTACAATAAGTGCATCTGCATCCAGCACTTGCAGCAACTTACCATTTACAGCGTCATATCTCTCGATTCTCGATGCCGCAACATCAAAATCCATAATATTTCGTTTAACAGTAAAAGACTTAAATGTAATTGTTGAACTATAGCTAATTCCAATCTTTGGAACTGAGATAGCAACTTTCTTTAACTCTTCAACTTTCTTGATAAACTCTTGTTTTGCATATGGCAATACATTCTTACTGCCAGATGACTTCTGTAAATCAATCTGTAATGAAGCATCCCCCTGATGTACAGTAAATGATGTATCAACTGCATCAGTGCCCATGTCCGTCTGTGTCATTTTGTGATCTGATGCTGTGCCATCATTTGTTTCTTTTTCATCATCGTTAGCAAAATAATCAAAAATAGACATCTGTCCACTATCACTTTCGGACTTCTTGGGTGCTACTTTCTTTACAAATGCTTTCTGATACTCAGCAAACAGATTCTCCACCACATTTTCATCATTCAAATCTTGGTATGATTTCACTTTACTTTCGCATAACGCTTCATCAAATAATGAAATTTGCTGGTTCTCAACTGCTGGCTCTACCATAACCGTTTTTGTGTTTGGTATATCTTCCTCATCAAGATTTCTTTTCTTAAATACAGGATTATTCTTGATATCATCAACAATTTCTCGATAATGGTCGTGAGCAACAATATCCAGGGTATCTAATTCCTCAATACCCGTTATCTCACCAAAAGGAAGCCTCAATCCTCTACCAATAGTTTGAAGTGCCAATATATCACTCTTTGCAGCATTAAGAGGGATAATTGTAAACAGATTATTTACATCCCAACCTTCTTTCAGCTTATATACATGCAGCACAATCTCAATTGGATTGGTATTTTTCTCAATGGTTAGTAATTTCTGAATGTTTTCTTCTGTCTCTGCACCACTTGTACTGGAGTCAATTTCAATAACCTTGCCAACATAACGGCCTCCAAAAAAAGCATCAGAATCTATTTTTTCTTTTATTTTTCTAGCATGTGTTGTATCTTTACAAGCTATCAAAACAATCGGCTTTACCTGTTCTAACTGATTGTCTATACAATATTTATATACGATGGACTTTCTTCTCTCATGAAGCTTGATTCCATCTTTCAACTTCATTTCCTCTATATCATCATCTGAATATCCTGCTGTATTTGTTCTTCCCATAACAACCGGAATCTTCAAAAACTTCCCAGCTCCATCCTCTAATCCGTAGTGATAAATAATATTCTTATTTGTACTTTTAGGTGTAGCAGTATATTCTAATCCCAACACTGGATTCAGATAATTAATCGCTTTCTTTGATGCTGGGGCATAGTAACGATGCGCTTCATCCATACAAATAACCAAGTCATCAAACGAACGTAACACATCCGCAAAAGAGCCACCCAAATTTTCATTAAACTTGTGAAATTTAAATTCGATATCTCCCCTAGTAAAAATCTTTGAAATATTAAAGATAAATATCTGAATATCAGATGTTTTTTCTACCACCATTTCCTCTTGGATATATCTTACCGGGTATGATAAATAATTTTCCCCATCATAAACTTTGGGTCTTCCCATCTCTGCTTCAAGTCCCTTAAACATGTATTTTGGATGTCCCGGGACCGCCTCTCGACGCATCTTGTCGTAAATCGTATTTCCTGGTGCCAGAATAAAGAAATGTTTGTACCCTTTTGTTTTGTATAAATAATAAATACATGCACCCATTAAACGGGACTTACCAATACCGGTTGTCATATCAAAGCAGAATGATGGAAAATCAAATTCTTTATCCACGGATATTGTATGTGGATTTTGACAATTCTCTGATGCTATTTTCTCTGCATCAGCTTTCGAACAAGTTCTATACTCAATCTTGGAACTGATTGCATCAAAATATTGTAACGCTTCATACTGAGGATCACGCAGGCTCATAGCCCATTTAATTTTATCTACTGAACTCATTATTCCTGCACCTCGCTTTCAAAATTACATTTATCCAATAAATCCTTTGGTATTTTTTTCACTTCCACATTCTCTGGAAGAATCATGTCAGCTTGATTTTTCTTACAATAGATAAGTAAACTCTGCTTATCACCTAAGTTCTTCATTATCGACATCACATACTTTGTATTAACAAATTCTTCTGTGATATGTATGAATCGATTCTCTGATGAATGCCCTTGAAACTCCCCATATGGTTCATAGGTAAATCCTTCTATCTTGCAAATAGCTTCACATACCATATCCCATGTATAAGATGGATTTATTTGATAAACAGGAAGAACTTTGTTCTTTACAAGTAATGGTTCTGCAAGTTCGTAGAATTTATATCCCCCGCCACCTTGCCAACCATACTTTTCAGCAACACCTGTTTTTTCGCCATCAATCGTATTATTAATCCTCTTTTGACAGAAATCGTAGCATTGATTTCCCATTTCTATGCCTATCCACTTTCTTTTCATCTTATGAGCCACATCCATAGTCGTTCCTGTGCCTAAAAATGAATCTAAAATCAAATCTCCTTCCTTTGAACCTAATTCCAAAACTCTTGCTATAAGCATTTCCGGTTTTTGTCCAACAAAATTTAGTCTTTCAGTAGACATTGGATTAATTACATTAATATCAGTCCATAAATTACCTATTGGTCTTCCTTTATATTCATCTAAAAACTGCTTTCGTTGAATTCTCTGATTCTTATTCTCTGGGAAATACAATCTTCCCTCTTCTTCAAACTTCTTCATTTTCTCCAACGATAATGACCAGCCGTTGGGTGGGGATTTATATCCTTTATACTCATACACCAGTGATTTACTATATGTTGGACTAATTATCGGACTTAATCGATATCGTCTGCCATTTTCATCAATTTTATTAAATCTCTTATTAATATATTTTTGAGTTTCTTCATCATCCATTGTATATACAGGATATATTTCTGCAGCTGAGCTTTTGGCATACCATAAAATATAATCTGTCATATTATTCAATTTATTGGTTGGATTTACACTTCCACCTTTTCTTTTCCAAATAATATCGTTTATAAAATTACTTCGTCCAAACACCTCATCCATCAAAACTTTCAAATATGGCATTTCATAATTATCAATTTGAACAAATATAAAGCCATCCTCGCTCAGTAATTTTTGTAATAACTCTAAACGCTTTTTCATCATCGAAAGCCATATAGAATGTTCTATTCCATCATCATAATGTTCAAACGCGTTGCCTGTATTATATGGTGGATCTATATATATACATTTAACCTTTCCCGAAAACTCACTTTGTAGAGCCATTAAAGCTAGCAAATTATCCCCATGAATCAGCATATTTTCTGTATTCGGATCACCATATGATTTTGATTTGTCTTCAATTAATATTCTCGGTTCTAGTTTTTCTTCCTCATATTTACCAACCCATGTCAATTCTAACTTACCTTTTTTCTCCATGGTAGCCTCCTAAAACTTAATCACTATCTTTGTTACCAGTTGTGTTTTTACCAAGATACCTTCTGCAAACTGCTTCTGCATATTTACAGCCTCTTCTTCCAATGTCGACATTTCATCATGAAATGCCCGTACCATTTTTTGTTTCTGTTCTTCTAAAATTTCTATTTGTTTTTTTAATGCAATCTTCTGTCTAAAATCGCTTTCGTTTACATATTTATCTTTAAGTTCATCTAATTCTGATGTATCCTTGACTCTGAGCAAATATTCCTCTTTTCTTAATTGCAGCCAACTATCCAATTTTTTCTGATTAGCAATCAAAACTGTTCTTTTAGATTCTGCATATTTCTGCTGCATAAATTCATCCACTTTGTCAATATATGAAAGGATTTCTTGATTATTTGGTGTCTTTTCTTCTAGGCACTGCTCCTGCAATTTTTCACAAAGCTCTCTAGCCAACACATCTGACGCACCATATATTTTTCCTGTTATATCAATAATTTCAAATACTGCATCTTCAAGAATCTCTCCAACATAAGAACCACCAACAAGTAAATACCCGTGTTGAATTCCAGGAATTTCCAAGTCTATATTAGTTTCATAGTACTTTGGATATATCTCATTTTCCTCTTTACTTCTACTATTCCAATACTTAAACTGTGAATCATATTCCGCAATTTCTTTCATAATACTATTAAAATGAGACTTATGTTGTTCCTCTGTCTTATATATAAATATGGATTTCAGTTCATCCATTTTCTTGTTTCGTTTCTTTTCTAATTCCTTTTCCAAATCCTTAAATTGCTTTGTAAAATCTGATGTCGTTTTACATTCCTGATAAATAAGTATAACTCTTTTTTCAAAATCTGCTCCACTTTCTAATAATCCAATAGCTTTATCTGATGCACCAAATACGCCTTGGAATAGCTCAAATTTTTCAGAAAGGATTTCATATACTCTCTTATCTGCTACATTCTGAGTATTAAGCAAATTAATAACCACAACATCGTTCTTTTGTCCATAACGATGACAGCGACCAATTCGCTGCTCTATCTTCTGCGGATTCCAAGGAAGGTCATAATTTATAATCGTATTACAAAACTGAAGATTCAATCCTTCCGAACCAGAATCTGTTACAAGCAAAATCTTGTATTCATCCCTAAATGCTTCTACGATGGCATTCTTCAATTCAACATTTCTACTACCCACATACTTTCCATAATTTCTAGCTTTCCACGCCTTATAAATTTGTTTAGTAACAGGATCATTGGTACAACCATTAAACTTAAGTATCTGGCCTTCATATCCGGCATGAGATAATTCTTCAAACATGTATTGTTGCGTTCTAATAGATTCCGTAAACACAACTATTCTTTGTTTTATGCCAGCTTCATCTTGAAATACAAAAGCATTCTCCACTGCCTGTTTCAAGGCTGTCATCTTCGCATTTCTTTTTATACTTTCAGCTTTATTAATAATGGCTGTTACCTCATCTATTTCATGCTGAATAAATTCATTAACCTTTTCTCTTGTGTATAATTCATCCTGCTTACTATCATCATCCGTCTCTATTTCATCATCATCAAAAAAACTAAGGAAAAAATCAATACTTTCATCCGCTGATTCAGTTCTAGTTGTTTCCTTCAAAGTTTCAAGTCTGCCTTTTAATACCTTGAAGGTTTCTGCAACTGCCATACTTGATGATGCAAGCAATTTTCTAATAACAGATGTAATAAGTGTTCTGTGTGAATTGGGCAAAGCATACAAAATTTCCTTTTTCAGATAATTATTTATCATCACATAAAGTTCTATCTCCATTGGCGATAGTTCAAAATCAATTGTCATTTCTTTACGCTCTGAAAATTGGATATACTCTGCTACTTCTTTTCGTAAAGTTCTTTGCACAACAGGTTCTAAACAAGCCTTCAAATCATTGTAATCTTCTCCTCGCAAATATCTTTCGGAAAATATCTGCTTACTATAAAAACTCTATCATCGATAAACTGAACAAGTCCATATATATCAAGTAAAGTATTCTGCATAGGAGTCGCAGTTAATAGAATCTTTGGAATTTCCTTTGTTAATTCATATAATGAGTTAGCCATCTTTGAACCATTCTTATATACATTCCTAAGCCGATGTGCTTCATCAAATACACAAAAATCCCAAGCTATCTTTCCGAACTCTGCTTTTCTTTTTGAGGCAAAGTGGTAGGAAACAATGATTACTGCTTTTTTACTCTTTACCTTTGCGAGATAATCCTCCCAGTTAGAACTATCCACAATTAATGAATCAATATCAAATTTCTCTTCTAATTCAACTTGCCATTGCTTTCGCAGATTTGATGGCATAATAAGTAGTATTTTATTTTTTCCACTGCATAGCAAATACTTGATGACCAAGCCAGCCTCAATAGTTTTTCCAAGACCTACCTCATCCGCAAGAATTGCTCCACCAAGTTCCAATGAAGATAGTGCAAATGTGAATGCTTCAATCTGATGAGGATTGATGTCAATATCAGCCATATGCAAACAACTATATGGATTATTTTTCAGTTCTTGTTGCTTTAATTCAGCATATGTACTTTCAACAATACCCATTTGCGAAACCTCCAATTTTATTTTCCTAATTGTTCTTTTATTTTATCTGCTATTATCTTTGCCATCATTGGCGGAACCGCATTCCCCACCTGAACAAATTGTGCTGTCCTTGGTCCTTCAAAATAGTAATTATCCGGAAACGACTGTATTCTTGCTGCTTCCCGCACTGTAATTGATCTATGTTGCTCTATATCTGGATGAATGAAATAATGTCCATCTTTCGATAAATGAGCAAGTATTGTGTGACAATGATCCATATCCCCCTCAACAACTTTAAATCGATCTACAAATGAGGTTCTATTTTTATGTGTTTTCAAATCTTCTGGTAAATCATCATATTTCAAACGTTCATGCTGTTCGTTTTCAAACCACATGTCTATTGTTCTCTTATATATTTCAATATCCTGTGCAGTATGTGGTCTTGCAATATGTCCTGTTAACACATCTGATTTCACACGAATGTCATTATCTTTTACATATTTTTTTAATCTGCGCATATCAGTCATAGTATGCTCTATAGCCTCTTCACCAGGCTTTAACACTGGCAAATCGTTAAGTAAATCCCATACTTCTGCTTTACTATGAATTACATCAAATGATGGATATTCATATCCTGTGCCTTTAAGCCAACCTACTATAATTACTCTTTTTCTACTTTGTAATACTCCAAAATCCTGAGCATTCAACTCATGATAATCAATTTCATAACCCACACGTTTCATATATGTCTGGAGATTTTTAAATGCTGCCCCACCTCTCGCAGTCTTTATGCCAGCCACATTTTCAAACACAAACATTCTTGGCTTATACTTCTTAAGGAATTGAACATACATCTTATATAATTCATTTCTTGGATCATCTTCCATCGGAACAATCATATGACTGCTCTGTGCTCTTCCAACCAAAGAATATGCTTGGCATGGAGGACCACCTATAATTACATCAATCTTATCAATTTCTTTTTCACTTTTGATATCATCAATTGTGTTGAAAATCCCCTTAATCGTGGATTCTGACATTTCTTGATTAATTACGGTCTTAAGTTCCTCTTTTGGTATTTTCTCCAAAAGTTGTTCTCTTGTTATTTTCCCTTTTTCATAATCATAATAACTTTTAATTTTGCCATTATCTTTTAAGTAATAATATGCTATTCTTGTTTCTATTGTCTTTGCTGCATGCTCATTCATTTCCACATGTGCAACCGGTCTATAGCCACTTTGAATAAATCCTTCTGAAAGTCCACCGGCACCAGCAAAGAGATCAATATAATTTAATCCATTTTCATTCATGGTTGTTCTACCTCATTATCTCACATTTACTGTCCCATTATCTGGACTTGTATTCTCTTTATGGATTTTTTTCTTTACTTCAGCTAAATCAGTAAACTCCATAATATCAGATATATCACATTCCAATTCGGCACATATTTTTTCTAATACGGTCATAGCAACCATCTCTTCATTTGTCATTTTAGCCATAGTACTACTGCTAATTTTTATCTTTTTACACAGCTGGCTCTTATTTATTTTTTTATCAATCATTAATTTCCATAATTTATTGTATGATACAGCCATATTATCCTCCGTGCTTTTAGGAATACAATTTCACTATTTTATTATATATTATCTCAATTTCGTTGTAAAACACTTTATTTGATTTCTCGAACACTTTTTTCAAGTTGTAAAATAAGTCAGCAGAGGAATCATCTCCCTCTGCCCCCTATTCCACATCTTATCTTTCGCCAGACAAATTAAGAATCTCTGGTATTCCTATGCCATCTAAATCAGTCTGTTGTTTTCTCGCACTATCAACTTGCTCTTTCAGTCCGCTTATTTCATTCTGATTATTATCAAGATTCATTACCTCAACATTTGCATCAGGCTCAACGACTGTTGCCGTTGCTTTCTCAACCTCAGTATCCTCTTCCATCCCCGGTATCTCAACATCCCTGTCAGGAACAATTTCTTCTTTCTCCGACACCGCATAATAAACTGTATACAAATCTCCTTTTATAATGTCATCAGCAAGCTGTATCTACCTCTTAACATTTCTCTTCTCCTGCTTAAGCTCATCCAGTTCTTCCTGCACTTCCATGTGACATATCTGATATTCCCGGTACTGCTCTTCATTCTTTATACTGCGTTTCCGACTAGAACTTTCTCTGTATATATCTCTCTGTCTGTCCTCAATCTGCTGGATCTTTTCTTCTTGCTCACCTATGAAATCCACAAGCTCCACAATACTTTTGATGTCATTATTTACAAGCAGCAGACATTCATCCTGTAACCGATGAAACCTCTTCAAATCCTCTGTATACTTTGCTCCACCGACTGCAAAACGCTTCTTCTCTACAATCCTTAAGACGAATAAAAGTAAGGCTTTGCCATCCAAGGCATATCCACATGATGCCTTAACGTCTCCTCTGAAAACATATCGTCCATCTTTGCAAGCTTATGATAATACCGAAATCCTGGTGCCTGCACTTCCATCCACGCATCTTTCTTGAATACATATCCAAGTCTTTTCATCAGATATTTAAAATGCTCCACATTCTAGGCAGCATATGCACACATCTTGGCATCACGAAGAATTATTTCTTTCATGGACATTTCCTTTTCCCACTTGTCCCTGCTGATATTCTTTGGATTCCTGCTGCACTCTGCCGGCATTCTCCTAATGAATATTTTGAGTGGAAAATAACATGGCCTCAGGCGTAAATGAAACTATTCACGCACAGCTCACTTTAGTACCATTTTAGTACCACAAGACAAAAAACAAGCTCGCAAATGCCCATTTTACTAGGCTTTGCGAGCTTTTGAAAATTATTCAAACTCGTCTCACAGGAGATTAATTACAGTGATTTTAATAGCGTTTTCGCTACTTTTTATTGCTATATTTGCCATATTTTCTGTCATGATTTTGACTGGCATAAAAATTGTACTCAAATTGCACTCACATCAACACGATGAAATTTATTCTTCGATCAGCGGCATATTGATCAATTCCTGCAGCTTTTTCTGCAATACCGCTTTATCCGGCAACTGTAGTTTATATTCTGCTACCATCATCGGAGACAGGGTTCTGCTCATCGCATATTCCACTACTTCATCATCTTTAGAAGCACAAAGAATCATCCCAACACTTGGATTTTCATTTTCTTTCTTCTTCTGACGATCTAATGCCTCCAGATAGAAATCCATTTTAGAGATATATTCCGGTTTGAATTTACCAATTTTCAATTCAAAGGCAACCAGACACTGCAAACCTCTATGGAAAAATAATAAATCAATCCGAAAATCTTCGCCACCGACCTGCACTCGATATTCCTCATCTATGAAAGTAAAATCTTTGCCTACTTCAAGAATAAAATCTTTCATATTCTGGATCAGACCTTTTCGCAGATCAGACTCCTTGAAATTCTTTGGTAAATCAAGAAATTCAATAACATAAGAATCCAAAAACGGATTCTCTTTCAATCCCTTTATTGGCTCCGGTAAAAGTTTTTCTTTTGAAAGCATATATCTTTCATAATATCCACTATCTATTTGACGTTCCAATTCTCTTGATGAGTATGCTTCTTTTATGCAAAGGGATATATAAAAATGTCTTTCCTCCATCGTTTTAGCCTTTGACATAATAACAAGATGATTTGTCCAGCTTATTTGTGTCAGCAGTGCTGACACAAATTCATCTCCACAATAAGTTTCATAAAACTGTTTCATTCTGTAAAGACCACGCCTGTTAAATCCTTTTATACCTGGAAAAGCATTTTGAATTTCCTTAACAACAGAGTCAATATATGCATCTCCAAAAGCAGCGTTTTCAGTCTCTTCACTTAAATACTCTCCAACACTCCAATACATTCGGATAAGTTCTTCGTTTACTTTTCTTAATGCATTGTTCCTTGCATCTTCTATAATTTTGATAAGATTTCCTGCTGAACTGATTTCATTTTTCATCCAATGTTTTCCTTTCATTTAATACACATATATGAGATAATACTGATTCTAATTTGTGTCAGCACTGCTGACACAAATTATTTTGGATGTCCAACCTTTCTAAATATGCACTAGGTGGTGCAAAATACATTTTGTTTTCACCATAATTCTCGATTCTCTTTACATCCGTGACTATCTAAACTTTTGCGATTTTCTAAACTCTATAAACAGGAATTTATGTGTGACTAAAATCTTATCTTACATACCCCTTTCTTCGAGCATAATCTCCAATTATAAAAGCAACTGCTATAATCAACAAAATAAATATAGATAATGTATCCCAAATATCAATTACCGGCTCGCCAATCATTTTTGATAATGTACTATTTATCAAAAGTGTAAATGGAATAGCAAACAAGAATGTGATTCCTGTTGCCAAAAACTTTCGTTCCTTAAGTCGATAATATAAAACATAAATTATCCAAAGAAATGCAAGTGAGATAATCGACATAATCGCACCTATGCTGAACACCTCATTCACTTTTATCAAAATACTTAATATGTACATAAATGGTACTATAATTATACTAATAGCAATCATCGCCACAAGCACTCCCCTTTTTCCCAACAGTATAACCGGAAACGACGCGATCCATGTAACCAATATAGAACTAAGCACGATTAATGACCATGTCAATGTCCCCGAAATGGCAATATCACATATGCAACATACCATAATGCCAATTGTCATAGCGATTGTGTATATTGTTGATATTATTGCATTCTTGTTCATGTTGTTCTCATCTTTTCTTTTTAATTCAATGAGATTTTCATTGACCTTTTCTTCGTAATTATTCATTTCTATTCTCTCCCCACTCAACAATTCGTTAACCGTAACACCTAAAATATTGCAAAGTTCCAACATGATAGATGAATCCGGCATACATTTTCCTGTCTCCCATTTGGAAACAGCTCTGTCAGTAATATTTAACTTTTCTGCTAATTGCGCTTGTGTCAAACCTTTTTCTTTTCTACAACCAGCAATAAACTTTCCTGTATCAATTTGATTCATGAAAATATGCCTCCTTTCATGGTTTACTCTACAATTTCTATCAATTTTTGTACACGAACCGTAAGTAGAATTATCAAACTCAACCTTCAGTTGGGAGAGGCATTGTGTTTGACAAATTCCGATTTCTCCAGCTCTAAAAACTAGAAGTTGTCTTTTCACTTATACTTCTTCCAAAGACTTTTTTCTCCTTATATGCCAGATTCTCTTTCTTCGTATTCTGCCTTAAATATAATCGCACCACAGTTTTGAACCACTCCTTGTCCATAGAAACTCTTCATATTCAACACCTTTTTCCCAGTTTTCTTCATTGCATCTATATATTCAAATGATTGTGATTCCTTTGTTATTCGGACATAGAGTGTATTTCTTCTGTAGTGTCTTCTTCCGTTTTCTCTTCGACAATTTTTAGATTACGCTTTGCAACATAACCTTCCTTAGTCTCACCATTTTCATTTGTAAAAGTAACCTTGTAATAATAATTGGTATTTTCAATGATTATTGCTTCAATATTCTCATGAATCTGTCCAATTATCTTTGCTCCTTTTTCTGGAAGTTCTTTTACATTACTAACAACATATGCTGTTACTGGCATACCAACTTTTTCCTGAAAATATGGTTGAAAGAAATTTCCATAAATAAAGCATATTAATTGCCAAATAATAAAGAATTGTACTTTTTTCTTTTCAGTCCATCCAGCAAACCTAGCTTGGAAACCTTTCGGATTAGTAGCTTGCTCAGTTAGTGCTTCTTGGACCTCTGCTTCTGTAAATGAATCGTTTTCGTCACTTTCCTCTTCCAATTCATCTTGAACCAAAGAATATACTGTCCCAACAATATCCGGTAAAGAAGTTGCTTTGGGAACTATATCAGCAAACATAGCAGAAAAATCTATCTGTTGTAACTGTCTCAACTGTTCTGATGCAAAACTTTTTGAAATTGCATTCATTGATTCTGCTATTGTTTTTGCTGATTCTGAAATATTAATCTGCTCATATACTTTAAAAGACTGCGCAAACGATTCAATAGTATTTCTCATTGAATCTGAAAACATTCCGCTTGTTAAATAGGACATATTTATTTTTGCATATGAATTCATTGTTTTTCGCAATGATTCTGCAATTCCGGTCTGCGAATAAGCTGAGTATGTTTTCATTATTTCATTCATACTTGACGTTAAAGAACTAGATATTTTCTTATATGATTCTAACGATTCAGCCAATGATTTTAATGACTTTTCAGCTGGTGTAGAAAATGTGGAATCTATTCTAATATCATTTTTCAATAATAACACCCCTTTTTATCCTCTGCTTTGACATTTTAATCGTCAACTCCCGATTTCTCTTTTTTCATTTTATCACACTCATACTCCAAACACCATTCTTATATTAGCAAAAAGAACAGCCTTCCGACTGCTCTCTGTGCTTAAAAATGTAGCAAACTTACACATTGTTCGCATCCTATATATGTTTTTTCATATTCTCACAACTCCATTCCTCTGTGTTTCGTTCTATTTTTCTTCTGCTGCATATTGTACTCCTGGCTTCTTTCTCTGCCCCATTGCAGCCTGTCACTCAATTTTCTAGGCACCTGCTCTTTTCGTTTCTGTTCTTCTAATGCTTTTTCCCTCTGAATATCATGCCAGATTGCCGACTCTATAGTATCCCTGCCAAATATCCGCAGTGCTCTATTATATTTATCTGATATTACTTCCAGCTTATCTACATCATCACACAACTGATTGCACAGATCCGCTACCTTATCAGCATTCTTTTCTAGATCATCATAATCTTTCTTCAATTGCTGATATTTATCTCTCCACTTTTCTGCTTCTCTGGAAAGTTCTATCACCTTTGCAGCTAATCCTGCAATATAATTCTTCATCTTAGCGAACAGAGGTTTAATCTTTTTATTTCGATATGTGGACGCTAGTTCCAGTGCCCCGGCTTCCGGTAACACTAATTTAATTTGCCCGGAATTCTTTAATTCCTTATCAATACTATTTATGATTGGTTGCAACTGATTCCGTTGCTTCTCCATATACTTGAGTTCTTTTTCCGCCTGTTCTTTGCTTTCCCTGACTTGATCCCTGGCTTTTTCTGCATCAGCTTTTTCCTGATTAAGCGCCTTTATATCTGATTCTGTCGCTTCTACATCTGCTGTCAAATTTTCTATTTTCTGCTCCAACTCCTTTACTTCTTTTGCACGTTCCTTCTTCTTAAAATTATACACATCCAGATGTTCTTCATGAGTTCCTTTCTGCTCCCACTCGATTTCATACCGCTCCATAATCTCTGCCAGAACTTCTTTTTCATGATTAATCCATTGATTCAATTCTGTATCATGCTTGGCACCACCTTGAAATCCAAGACTTTTTAATGCCTGTTTCAGTGATACTCTTGTATCCATTCCTTTTCCCTTCCATCCGATCACATAAGGTACAAAATCAATATGTAGATGTGGGGTAGCTTCGTCCTGATGCAGATAGCAGCAAAATACCCGGAGTGTTGGATTTCGTCTCTGAAAATCTTGCATATATTCATCCAATACTTTCACCGCAAGATCTCCCTCTGGTGTACCGGCTGCCATATCTTTATTATTCCCAATCTGGAAAATTACTTCATGAAACAACTTCTCCTGCTTTCCATGCTGGATCTTATCATAATAATTCGTAATCTTCCGGTCATTTCTTTTCCCGACATTATACCGTTCTACCGATTCATCAAACAGTTCTTTGTAAACATCCTTCAAGTTTTCATCCCGGTAACAGATGTTCAGATACACTCTGTTCGGATTAACATTTTCTGCAATAAAATCCCGTCTGTTATGAGCAAGGGAACCCGATCCTGTCATACCGCTGATTGTTCTTTTCATCATTCTATTTTTTCACCTCACATTCTCTCAATAGTGCCGGATACGGCACATGAATTGTATTCGTGCCCGTCAGGGCGGTTTTGTTACTTTTGTCAAAAGTAACGCAAAAGCACTTTCGACAGCCGTACCGTCCATCAAAAGTACCCTTGCGCCCTGCGGGGCTATTCTTTCCTGCGGTCGGTATGTCTGTGCCCGGTTATATCCTTGCACGAATATATTCCAGATCACCACGATACGGTGTGCCCACCAGATACCAGTTCCGCTCAGCATCCATTTCCATTCTTGTCTGCATCCATTTCCCATCCATTAAAACCTGCAGACATTCCCCACAATGCAATCCGGTATCAAGCCATAAGTCCGATAACAAGATGCCGTATCTTCCGTTACTGCTGTTATAACCAAGTCTTCCTTCTCTCATTATCCAGTCTCCTTTCCAAATACATTCAAAATTCCTACCAAGGATGACCTGAATCAGGGCGCCCTTCCTGATGTCTTCCAAAAACTTCCGTCTTCACATCTGCAACTTTTCCTTGTCTACCATCTATACAGGAGCGTGCCACGCCCCTGTCATATAGCATTCAAAGAAGGATTACCATCGAAAGTCAGCCTGTATTCCCCGCCTGTCCAGATACTCCTGTCGAGCTTTTTCCCGTTCTTCCTCTGTCGGAGCGGTTTTTGATTTCGTATATAATTCACGTTCCACCATAGTGTTCATTTTCAGCTCCAATCCTTTTTTCACATCTTCGGTACAACTATCATCATCAAGCAGATGATATCGGAGCAGTTTCATAAATAATTCCTGTGGTATTTGTACATTTTTCATTCATAGCTCCTTTCAAGATAGCAAGATTCCCTATTCTTAAAGAGATGGTAATCTTGCCATCTTCCCAATATTATTCAGGTAACATCCAGAACCACTGGTTACCAATCTTCACAGAATCAATTTCCAATTCCTTTTTCGCATTCCACAGTGTTTTCTTTTTAATTCCCCTGCTTTCCGCTTCTTCTGCCACCTTTGTCTGGGCTACAGAACCGGATACCAAAATTTCCTTTAAAAATTCCTTTGCTTCGTGAATTTTCTGCCCCCGGTTGTCTCCGCTTAACAAATCATCTGCACTGATGTCATATTCCCCGATCCATTCAAATCCAGTATCTTTGTCTAAACGGAATGCAATAGATTTTCCTTCCGGTGCAAGGGAACTTTTTACATGACACACCACACGAATTTCTGGTTCATCCTTGATCCTTCCGACAATCAGTACGCTTCTGGCTGCTGCTTGAAAATCAATAGAGCCAAGTCCACGGTATGACGATTTCCCATTACTGTTTTTGTTCATGTGACCGATTAAAATAATCGCACAATGATATTTTTCAGCAAGCACCGCCACACGCTTCATCAAGGGGCGGATTTCATTTGCCCTGTGCATATCTACATCAGTCCCCAGAAAACCCTGTATCGGGTCTAAAACTACAAGGCGTGCTTTTGTCTGTATGATGGCTTCTTCTAATCTGGCATCCATCATAGTCAGCGCCTGATCGTTATCATCAATCACCATCACTCTGGAACAGTCTGCACCTGCGGAAAGAAGTCGGGGCTTAATGGTATCGCCTAATCCATCCTCTGCAGTCTGATAAATTACATTTACCGGCTCCAGAACCATTGTTTTTTCCTCCAAGGCTGATTCATCACTGCCCGATGGTAATACTGCCTCGCCTTTTGTCAGCTTTGCAATAATCTGCAGCACCATTGTGGTCTTGCCCTCACCGGGATCTCCCTGCACGATCGTAACTTTCCCAAAGGGAATAAAGGGATAAAGCAGCCAATCTATTTTTTCTACCTCTACCTGTTCCATATTTATCAGTTTTAAATTCGGTTCATCTCTTCTGTTATCCAAAATTACCTCCATTTTCTGTTGAAAGAAAGTGGAGACTTTGGTAGAATAACCTTAGTATTTGATTTGGATTTTCTACCAAGTCTCCGCCTTTAGGTGTTTGCCGACACTTAAAGGCTTTTACTTTTCATCTTCCAATATCTCTGTTTTAAAATCACTTGCTTTCCATGTTACTGAACAATCATCACCAGTGATTTCAATTACCTGTTGCATTAATGCCCGGCAATCTGCCAGCACCTCATACAAATCCTCTGTTTCCAGATGTTCCAGACGTTCCCACAACCGCCTTATTTCAAGGCTTAACCGATCACTTTGATATTTACCAACCGCAATCTTTACTTCCTGATGTAGTACAGACTGAATGAAATATTTTCCTTTCGGCAGTCCACTCACTTTAATGCGCGCTTCTAATTCTCTGCGTTCCTCAGGTGTCATTCGAAAACAAACTGTCTGATTGCGTTTTCTATCTTTATCTAATCCACTCATTACAAATCCTCCCTGTATTCACTGTCCAGCCGTTCAGCCAGTTTTGTCTGCTTGTTTGGATAAAGATGTGCGTAGGTATTCAGCGTAGTTTCCACCTTTTCATGCCCGAGCCGATTTGCAATCTCCAGCGGTGAAAATCCCAGTTCAATCAGCATACTTGCATGGGAATGCCTTAAATCGTGTACTCTTATCCGTTTTACGCCACTTTCTTTAATTCCTCGCTGCATTTCATGCTCCAGATAATATTTTGTAATGGGAAACAGTCTGTCATCCTCCTGCAGGTCATATAAGCTGTCCATATAATCTTTGATATCTGCAGCCAGAAACTCTGGAATGGTAATCACTCTCTTGCTCTTCGATGTCTTTGGTGGTGTGATTACATCTTTCTTGCCAAGACGTTGGTATGATTTTGTGATGGAAATTGTTCTCTTTTCCAAATCTACATCTTTCGGATTCAGAGCTAGAAGTTCTCCCAAACGCATTCCCGTCCAGTACAAGATCATAAATGCCATATAAGAAAGCCTTTTATTCATAACACTGTCGATAAACTTTCTAAATTCCTCTCCTGTCCAGAAATCCATTTCTTCTGCCTTGCTCTTACCCATACTTCCGGCTTTTGCACAGGGATTGCTTTTCAAATCGTAATATCGAACCGCATAATTAAAGATTGCGCTCAACTGATTATTGATTGTTTTCAGATAAGTGGGTGAGTACCCCATTTTAATCAACTCATTCTGCCATTGCCGGATGTCAGCTGCAGTAATATCATTTACCCGCTTATTCCCGAAATACGGGAGAATTTTCAGCTCCACAATATACTTTTTCGTTCTCATGGTATGCTCCCGCAGACGAGTCTCCATATCTGCACAATATATCTTCCAAAAATCCTCAAACTTCATATCAAAGTCCGCTTTTTGCGTAATAAGGAAATTTCGAAGCCATTCCTCCGCCTCTCTTTTGGTCGCAAAACCTCTTTTAGTGGATTTCCGGCGTTTCCCCTGCCAATCCGTATAACGATACTGAATCAACCATTTTCCTGTTTTCTTGTCTTTTTCCGCTTTCATTCGACCACCTCCTATGCACTGAAACCATACCAGCGTTTTTCAAAATAGCGTCTGGGAACTTTGCCCGCAATCACCAGAAATCCCTCTTTTTCCAGTTCCTGATTCAGCTTACGAATAAGCTTGTAAGCATGACCTACAGAAACACCCAGCATTTCTGCGAGTTCATTTGCAGTAATATAAATCTTGTTGTTTTCTGCCATATATGCATCCTCCTTTTCTGTTTGTAGCGTTATCGCTACTTTTTATACCTCCATTATATGTAGCGACTTCGCTATTGTCAAGTGTTTTGAAATGCCAGTAGAAAAATTATTTCAAACATGGTATAATGTAGCCATCTCGATACATGGAGGACGATAAGCATGACCATAGGAGAAAAAATCAAATACTGCAGAAAACAAATCGGAATCACGCAAGATAAACTGGCTGAGCTGACCGGTATCCATCCGGTTTCTATCCGAAAATACGAAACCAATAAAATGCAGCCACAACCTCCTCAGTTAGAGAAAATTGCAGTTGCACTCGGTGTCAGTTATAATGCTTTGAATGGCAGTGATACTGCCGGACTTCGTCTGGAAACAGTCGGTGATCTGATGGGCGTACTTATGGTGCTTTGTAATTCTGGTATCCTCCAGATCAGCGGAGAGCGAGGGGAAGACGAGATGTTAAAAGATGATACTGTATCCATCCATCTGAATCCGGTTCTTTCTTCTTATCTTGAAATCGGATATACGGCCAGAGGGAAGACACATACCCTGTCCTTGCAGGACGCTTTGTTGAATATCAGAAGTTATAAGGTGTTTAATGACTTGTTGAAATGGGAAAAGATGAATTACATCTACCAGAGTGCTTTGAAATCCGCTGGAGATAATCCAAATGAAGCTACACAGGCAGCTATAGATGAGATAGCCGAGACAAAAGAAAAAGTGGAATTGGAATTGCAGAGAAGTCAGATATTGCTTGACACTTCTGATGGCATTAAAGTGAAAGTAAATCCTAATTACTGATATTTCTTATTTAAAATATAGAGGAGACTAACATGAGCGAAAAGATTTTCAGAGATACCAGAATTCAAATTGGAATTCTAAAAAGCCGAGGAGTTATAATAAAAAATAAAAAATGGGCAAAACAAACTATACGAACAATAAATTATTATAATCTTGTTAATGGCTATAAAGAACCCTTTCTCCAAACGGGAACTACTTACGAAAAATATATTTCCGGTACTACCTTAGAAGAAATACATGCATTATATGAATTTGATCGAAAACTACGTATAATTACCATTGAGTATATACTTGAAGTAGAAAAACAAGCAAAATCTCTTATAGCTTATTCTTTTTCAAAAGCTCACGGACATAAGAATTATCTCAAACTTGAAAATTTTGATACCCAAGGAATCCAAAAATACAGTCAAGTATGTGATTTATTGAGTAACTTATATCGTAAAATCAATTCGAACATTGACAAAGATTTATCCATATCGCATTATGTCAACGGAAAAAATTATATTCCTTTATGGGTATTGGTTAATTCAATTTCCATGGGAGACATTAGTAAATTTTACTCTAATATGTTACAAAAAGAACGTGATGACGTTGCACGTAGAATGAAATGGGGTCTGCGAGAAAACCAGTTAGCCAGTTGCTTATTTTTTCTTTCTACTTTTAGAAATCGTTGTGCACACGATGAACGAATGTATTCTTATTTATCATACGCCTATTTATGTAATAACAATTATTTTCATTATTTTCATATAAACACAAATAATACCAATAACTACTTTGCAGTGATGATTGCTTTTAAAATGGTACTTAGTAAAACGCGTTATAATGAATATATCAAGCAAATTGAAGATTTATTTGATGAATTGTCAAAGGATCTTTCAACTATTCCAATTAGAAAAATACGAAATATAATGGGAATTCCAAATAATTGGCGACGTTTAAAAACATTGAACTAATTCAATTTATAACTTGACAAAACGATGAGAATTCTGTATGATATATTCACTGATTAAGAATACTTTAGTCAGCATACAATATAATTGAAAGTACCTTGATGACCTACGTGGCTCAAGGGCATATTTTTTAGAGGAGTTGGTTTACCAGCTCCTCTATTATTTTCCGTTTTTGTACTCAATCTGTACTCAAACCACATCGTAAGAGCCCGGAAACCCGCATAAATGCTGGATTTCCGAGCTCCATTTTTTTACTCAAACTCAATCGTTCCCGGTGGCTTACTAGTCAGGTCATAGAATACCCTATTAACCCCACGCACCTCGTTTATAATTCTACTCATAACTGTCTGGAGTACCTCAAATGGTATCTCGGCACTTTCGGCTGTCATAAAGTCAATTGTATTGACTGCACGAAGTGCAACTGCATAGTCATAAGTTCTTTCATCACCCATAACACCAACTGAACGCATATTAGTGAGGGCTGCAAAGTACTGGTTTGGCATCCAGGCTGGTGCCTTGCCATTTTCTTTCTTGTAGGCTTCTACTGCCTTGTCTACTTCTTCACGGTAGATGTAATCGGCATCCTGTACGATACGAACCTTGTCGCCTGTTACTTCGCCGATAATTCTTATTCCAAGTCCTGGACCTGGGAATGGCTGACGGAACACAAGATGTTCTGGTATGCCAAGTTCAAGACCAGCCTTACGTACTTCATCCTTGAATAAGTCACGGAGTGGCTCAATAATCTCCTTGAAATCAACGAAATCTGGAAGACCTCCTACATTGTGATGTGACTTGATTACCGCTGATTCACCGCCAAGTCCACTCTCTACAACGTCTGGATATATAGTTCCCTGTGCAAGGAAGTCAACTGCACCAATCTTCTTGGCTTCTTCCTCAAACACACGAATGAACTCTTCACCGATTATCTTTCTCTTAGCCTCTGGTTCAGTAACACCTGCAAGCTTAGAGTAATATCTTTCCTGTGCATTTACCCTTATAAAGTTAAGGTCAAACTGTCCTTCTGGACCGAATACGCTTTCAACCTCATCGCCCTCGTTCTTACGAAGAAGACCATGGTCTACGAATACGCATGTAAGCTGCTTTCCGATAGCTCTTGAAAGAAGACCTGCTGCCACTGATGAATCAACTCCACCAGAAAGTGCAAGTAATACTTTACCATCGCCAACCTTTTCACGTATTTCCTTAATAGTATTCTCTACAAATGCATCCATTTTCCAGGTTCCAGCACATCCGCATACTCCACGCACAAAGTTGTGAAGCATCTTAGTACCTTCCTGTGTATGAAGAACTTCTGGATGGAACTGGATTGCATAGAGGTTCTTTTCTGAACACTCTGCTGCTGCCACTGGACAGTCTGCTGTATGTGCAATTATCTTAAATCCTGGAGCAACCTGTGAAATGTAGTCAAAATGGCTCATCCACACGATAGTCTTTTCTGAAACATCTCCAAATAAAGCACTGCTCTTATCAACAAATGTCTCTGTCTTTCCATACTCTCTTACTGGAGCTTTCTCAACCTTGCCGCCAAGAACGTGCTGCATAAGCTGAGCACCATAACATAATCCAAGCACTGGAACACCAAGTTCAAAAAGCTCTTTAGTACAAGTAGGTGAACCTTCTTCATAGCAGCTATTCGGACCACCTGTAAGGATAATTCCTTTAGGGTTCATCGCCTTAATCTGCTCAAGAGGTGTTTTGTAAGAATATATCTCACAATATACGTTACATTCACGGACACGACGTGCAACTAACTGATTGTACTGTCCGCCAAAGTCAATAACTATAACCTTTTCCTGATTCATATTGTCCCTTTCCTAATCATAAGTTTGCGTTGAAGATATATTTTATATGCATTTCTATACTTTAATCAGCCAATCATAAAAAATATCCTGACACAATGTGCATATATAAATAATATGCACATATATAACATACACATATATAACATATACATATACATATACATATACATATACATATACATATATAATATTATAATATATACATATAACACACATATATTAATTGGATATTTTACATAACAATTTATGTACAGCAATTTACTGCTTTTATTGTCTTATATTTTCTCCTATTACTTTCAAAGTATATATCAGTATATATAACACATCTACAACTCATATATACATTTATTATAGTAAACAAGCGGTATAATGACAAGCATATTCTTCAATCTTTATTACAATCCCATACAACACAACCTCCTATTATTAATCTGTTGCATGCTTATACCGCTTAATTTCAGATTTATACAGCTTTATATTTCCATAAGGAACTCGTCTACATATTTCCTCATATCGCCAAATTCTGCATTAACCTCAGGTACATCAGACTTAAAGTCCAGCAGTTTATATACATAACCTTGTTCCTTGGCCTGTCTATAACTTTCTTTATACACAAGTTCAAAAAGCAGTGATATATGCCCCACTATATGGTCAACTGCACTCCTTCTTACACTTTTAAGTACTGTTTCCTTCTTATAAAAGCTCTCAAGTACCTCTTTGGTTATAACTCCGTTCTTAAGCTCCTCTGTTGTTACATCATATATAATCTCCATAGGAATATCTGCATTTACCTTAAATATATCAACCTTATCTGCATCACGCAGTATATCACAAAACATACGCTGTCTTTCGGTGAGGTCTTCTTTTACACGATACTTATTATGCTGTCTTATCGCCAATTCAAGAAGTCCTGTATCTTTATTGTGGTGCTCATTATTTTTTATTATCTGCTCAGCTTCTTCATTCCCTGAACGTGCAAGCTCACATTCTTCATAATACCCTTCTGCAAACTTCCTTATAAGACCTTCCTTAAACAGCAGATCTGCCCCGAATTCTGCATGGTCTACTGACTGGGCATCATTAAATGTACCGAAACGCCTTATCTGCTCAAATCTTCCTATGTCGTGTAACATTCCAAGAAGCCATGCAATATCTACATCCGGTTCACTTAAGCCTAATGATTCTGCAATTCTTTGACACAGTCCTGCTACTCTGTAGGTATGATCTATTTTAAGCTTTATCTTTTCATCTGATGGATCGTAATTTCTTACATACTCTGCAAATGCATTGATAACATTTTTCCTGTTAATAGCCGGTTTGTTAATACTTTCCACAACATCGATAAGTCCATTAAGGTCATCACATACCATATATGTAAGCTTCCTGATATCATCATCTATTGCTATTGTATCAGGAATATGGACAACTCTCATACCTGCCGCATATCCAGCCTTAATTCCATTGATACTATCCTCAACTACTACTGCCTCTGACGGACTTATACCTATTGCCTTAGCAGCACGAAGAAATATATCTGGTTCTGGCTTTCCATGTTCGACTTCATCTCCATATACAACCGCATCAAGATAATCCCACACTTCTATTTCATGAAGTGTTTTCTCAGCACTTTCACGCCTTGTTGATGTAGCAACTGCACACTTTAATCCATTATTTCTTATATATTCAAATATGTCCTTTACGCCCTTTTTAACAGGAATACCTTCTGTTTCCCTTATCTTGTATACATGCTGTGTTCTAAGCTCCTTCGCTTCCCAATAATCTATCACACCCTTGTAATAATCATCAAAGAACTTGCAGCAAAGCTCTGCCGGAGCACCCTTAAAGCTGTCTATAAGCCACATGGGCATATCCACTCCAAGCTGCCCTGCCGCCCATAGCCAGCCCTCATTAGACTGTCTTTCTGAATCTATAAGAACGCCATCCATATCAAATATAATGCCTGATACCATTTTTCTTCTCCTAGCAATCAAATATCGTATTTTTACACTTTATATTATTTAAAGTAACTATAAAAGATATGTTTTTATAATTTATAACGCTGACCAGCACCTGCAATTTTCAAATTTGCCAATTTAGAGACTTTAAACATCTTCTATCATTGAACTTTCATCCACAATGCCGTCATCTGCACCATCCTTATAAATACTTCTTAACATACTGTCCCGTATAAGACTTCTTAACCTTGGCAACCTCTTCTGGTGTACCCTTTGCAATAACTGTACCACCTCTGTCGCCGCCTTCTGGTCCCATATCTATAATATAATCGGCTGTTTTGATAACATCAAGATTATGCTCGATAACAACAACAGTGTTACCGCCCTCCGCAAGCTTATGAAGTATATCAACAAGCTTGTGGACGTCTGCAAAATGAAGTCCTGTTGTAGGCTCATCAAGAATGTATATAGTCTTTCCTGTACTTCTTTTTGAAAGCTCTGTAGCAAGCTTTATTCTCTGTGCCTCTCCACCTGAAAGCTCTGTAGATGGCTGTCCTAACTTAATGTATGAAAGTCCAACGTCATTAAGAGTTTCTATTTTTCTTCTGACTGATGGCACATTTTCAAAGAAATCAACTGCATCCTCAACTGTCATATCAAGTACATCATATATGCTCTTTCCCTTATACTTAACTTCAAGTGTTTCCCTGTTATAACGCTTTCCGTCACACACTTCACAAGGAACATATACATCAGGCAGGAAATGCATTTCTATCTTGATAATACCATCTCCGGAACAAGCCTCACAACGTCCTCCCTTTACATTAAAGCTGAAACGTCCTTTGTTATAACCTCTTTCCTTAGCATCTGTTGTTGAAGCAAAAAGATCCCTTATCATATCAAATACACCTGTATATGTCGCAGGATTAGAACGTGGAGTTCTTCCTATTGGCGACTGGTCAATATCTATAACCTTATCAAGCTGCTCGATTCCTGTAATATCATCATGGTCACCAGCGATACATCTTGCACGGTTTAAAGACTTAGCAAGGTGCTTATACAGAATTTCATTCACTAGGGAACTCTTTCCTGAACCCGATACACCTGTTACACATGTAAATACTCCGAGTGGTATATCAACATCAATATTTTTAAGATTATTCTCCCTTGCACCCTTAACAGTTATCCAGCCTGTCGGCTTTCTTCTCTTCGCCGGCACTGGAATCCTGATTCTTCCGCTAAGATATGCACCTGTAAGCGAATCCTTGCATGCCATAATATCAGCTGCTGTTCCTGTCGCAACAACTTCTCCTCCATTACGTCCGGCACCCGGTCCTATATCAACAATATAATCTGCGGCACGCATAGTATCTTCATCGTGTTCAACCACAATAACTGAGTTACCAAGATCACGCAAATGTATAAGTGTCCCAAGCAGCTTGTCGTTATCTCTCTGATGAAGTCCGATACTTGGCTCATCAAGTATATAAGCCACACCAACAAGTCCTGAACCTATCTGTGTCGCAAGTCTTATTCTCTGTGCCTCACCACCTGAAAGCGTACCTGTTGCTCTTGATAATGAAAGATAATCAAGTCCTACATCCATAAGAAACTGTATTCTTGCCTTAATCTCCTTAAGTATATCTGCACCGATAAACTTCTGTCTGTCTGTAAGTTCAAGCTCATCTAAGAACTTCTTTAACTTAACAATAGACATATCCGTAATCTGATATATATTCTTATCTGCTATCGTAACAGCAAGAGATGATGGCTTTAATCTCTGTCCGTGGCAGGACTTACAAGGTCTTATGCGCATGAATTCCTCATACTGCTGCTTTGCACTGTCTGAGTAAGTTTCCCTATATCTTTTCTCCATATTATGGATAAGGCCTTCAAATGCTATATCGTATTCTCCAACGCCTCTCTGGCCTTTGTAATGCACTTTAACACTTCTGCCTTTAGTACCATTTATAATCATATCCTTAATATCATCTGGATAATCCTTAAATGGTGTTGATAAACTGAAGTTATATTCCTTTGCAAGTGCACTCATAATAGCCCTTGAAAAGCTGCCCTCATCCTTTACAGACTGCCATCCCATACCAACTATAGCTCCCTCATCGATGCTTAATGAATCATCTGGTATAAGAAGCTCTGCATCAAAATTCATTGTATAACCAAGTCCGTAACAATCAGGACACGCACCAAATGGATTGTTGAACGAAAAGCTTCTTGGCTCTATCTCATCTATGCTTATGCCACAATCCGGACACGAAAAGCTCTGTGAAAAGTTAATCGGCTCACCATCTATAACATCAACTGTCATAAGTCCCTCTGCAAGCTTAAGTGCTGTTTCTATTGAGTCTGTAAGTCTTTTGTTAATTCCATCTTTAACTACAAGACGGTCAACAACAATTTCTATATTATGCTTCTTGTTCTTATCAAGATTTATCTCATCTGTAAGCTCATACATATTGCCATCAGCAATAACTCTTACATAACCACTCTTTTTAGCCTGTTCAAAAAGCTTCTTATGTTCACCTTTTCTTCCTCTTACAACTGGAGCTAATATCTGTATCTTTGTTCTTTCTGGAAGCTCCATAATAGTATCAACCATCTGGTCTACAGTCTGCTTGTTGATTACTTTGCCACACTTTGGACAATGTGGTGTACCTATTCTTGCATATAATAATCTGAAATAATCATATATCTCTGTAACAGTTCCAACTGTTGAACGTGGATTTCTGTTAGTTGACTTCTGGTCTATGGAAATAGCTGGTGAAAGTCCTTCTATGCTCTCTACCGCCGGCTTTTCCATCTGTCCTAAGAATTGCCTTGCATATGAAGATAATGACTCCATATATCTTCTCTGGCCTTCTGCATATATAGTGTCAAAGGCAAGACTTGACTTACCAGAACCAGACAGACCTGTAAGTACTACAAGACTGTCCCTTGGTATATCTACATCAATATTTTTAAGATTATGCTCACTTGCACCTCTTATTCTTATATAATTCCTGTAATCGCCTTTTTCCATATTCTATTTTCTCCGTTATTTCTTCTTTCTTAATCCTTAATCATCTCAATTACATAATGCTTTTTCTGTAAACAGCAACTGCTTTTTATAATTATGACACATACATCATATAATACTGTAATGATAATATCTGCCTGTCATTCCTGACTGCGTAATATTGCTTTTGAACTTATAGCCTCACCTTGTATAATAGCTATTAATTCTATCTGCCTGACTTCTTATCCTCATAAATATACTTATTAATCTCGATCATCTTATCACGAAGCATAGCCGCCTGTTCAAAGTCAAGCTCTGCTGCAGCCTTACGCATATTTTTCTCAATCTGCTTCTTAACCTTTTCAAGATCTTTAATGCTCATAGATTCATAATCTACATCAAGCCTTCCATTTGAATTATCTGCTTCTGCTGCCTTAGATATACTTATAAGATCTCTTACTGCCTTCTTTATAGTCTGAGGGGTTATTCCGTGTACCTCATTGTACTCCTGCTGTATCTTTCTACGTCTTTCCGTCTCAGATATAGCCTTTTCCATAGACTCTGTTATAGTATCTGCATACATAATAACGTGTCCCTCTGCATTTCTGGCAGCTCGTCCTATCGTCTGGATAAGTGAAGTCTCTGTTCTTAAGAAGCCCTCTTTATCAGCATCAAGAATAGCCACAAGACTTATCTCTGGAATATCAAGTCCCTCTCTAAGCAGATTGATACCAACAAGCACATCGAATCCGTCAAGTCGCATATCCCTTATAATCTTCTGTCGCTCTAGTGTATCAATATCCGCATGAAGATACTTAACTCTTATGCCGACTTCCTTAAGATAATCTGTGAGATCCTCTGCCATACGCTTGGTAAGTGTAGTTACAAGTATCTTATTCTTTTTCTCAACTTCCTTATTAATCTCACTTATAAGATCATCTATCTGACCCTCTATTGGTCTAACTGTTATCTCTGGATCAAGAAGTCCTGTAGGCCTTATAATCTGCTCTGCCCTCATAAGTTCGTGTTCTTCCTCATACCTGCTAGGCGTAGCAGATACAAAAAGCATCTGTGATATCTTGCTCTCAAACTCCTGAAAATTAAGCGGTCTGTTATCCTTCGCTGAAGGAAGCCTGAAGCCATAGTCTACAAGTGTCGTCTTTCTTGCCTGATCGCCTGCATACATTCCCCTTATCTGTGGAATAGTAATATGTGACTCATCGACAATAATCATAAAATCATCTGGAAAATAGTCCATAAGCGTATATGGTGGACACCCTGCCGGAAGCCCTGCTAAATGTCTTGAATAATTCTCAATACCTGAACAGAAGCCTGTTTCCTGCATCATCTCTATATCAAAGTTCGTTCGTTCTTCTATTCTCTGTGCCTCAAGAAGCTTATCCTCACTCTTAAAATACTCTATTCTCTCTGCAAGCTCTTTCTTTATATTCTCAATCGCCTTTTCCATCTTCTCTTTTTCAACAACATAATGTGAATTAGGAAATATAGCAACATGGTCAAGGTTACATTTAACCTCACCGGTAAGAGAATCAATCTCGCTTATCCTGTCTATCTCATCACCAAAGAACTCGACTCTCACAGCATCTCCACTGGAAGCTGACGGATATATCTCTACAACATCTCCCCTTACCCTGAATGTTCCTCGCTTAAAATCCTGGTCATTGCGCATATACTGTATATCTATAAGCTTTCTTATCATTTCATCCCTGTCTTTTTCCATACCTGGACGAAGTGAGATAACCATATTCTTATAATCAATAGGTGCACCTAATCCATATATACATGAAACTGAAGCAACTATGATTACATCATTTCTTTCAGACAGTGCCGCTGTTGCTGAATGTCTTAACTTATCTATCTCGTCATTAATCGAAGAATCCTTGGCTATATAAGTATCGCTCTGTGGCACATAAGCCTCCGGCTGATAATAATCATAATAAGAAACAAAATACTCTACTGCATTCTCAGGAAAGAACTCTTTCATCTCAGAGTACAGCTGTGCTGCTAATGTTTTATTATGACTGATTATAAGAGTAGGCTTCTGTACATGCTGGATAATGTTTGCCATAGTAAATGTCTTACCAGAGCCTGTAACACCGACAAGTGTCTCGAACTGATTACCCTCTTCAAATCCCTGCACAAGCTTCTCTATTGCACGGGGCTGATCTCCTGTCGGTTTATAAGGAGCGTGTAACTTGAATTCCATAACAATTCTCCCTTCGTTAATCTATAGTAAAATAGTCAACAACAATATTATTTAATAGTATTTACCTTATATATTGATTTTACTACAAATAAATGCCTTTGTCTATTAAAAATAGAACATTTGTTTTATTTTGTAATAAAAATTACCTGACTGCTGATACACAACAGATTTCAACAAACTGCCAATCTGCATATCAGCCATCAGGCTTACTGTAATTTATATATTTTCCATTTGCATATATTTAATTAATCTGTGCTTCCACATTCTTAATTGCCGCATCAAGCTGGGTATCAACATCTGCATCAGTATCATATTCCACTACCATATCTGGAGTAACACCTTTTCCGTGTATATCCTGACCCTTTGGTGTAAAATACTTGGCAATTGTGAACTTTATTGCACTTCCATCTGTAAGTGGTTTAACTGTCTGCACAATTCCTTTGCCATATGTCTGGGTTCCAATTATCGTTCCTTTGCCATAATCCTGTATAGCACCTGCAAATATCTCTGAGGCACTGGCACTGTTGCCATTTACAATGACTGCCAGTGGCAGATTGAACTCATCATTATCCTGACCTTTATACTCTTTTCTATTGCCCTGCTTATCCTCTGTATACACAATAAGTCCGTCAGGAAGCATATATTTAAGCATACCTACAACCGTATCAAGCAATCCACCTGGATTGTTTCTTATATCAATTACAAGTCCTTTCATACCCTGTGACTGCAAATCTTCAACAGCCGCCTTGAACTGCTTTGTTGTTACCTCCTCAAACTGTGATATCGAAAGATAACCTATATTATTATCAAGAAGTGTATATGACACTGTCTTTGCTTCAACAGCATCTCTTACCGCAGAAAATGTCAGTCGCTCAGTTCCACGAATGACCTCCAGCGTGACAGATGTACCCTTGTCGCCTTTAATAAGTGCAACGGCTGATGAAAGCTCCATATCTGTTATGTCCCTGCCATCAACATTTACAACCCTGTCGCCACTCCTGAGTCCAGCCTGATAACCTGCCCCATTATCATATACATCTACAAGAAGAACACCACCTTCACCGCTAAGCTGGCAGACTGCTCCTATGCCATAGAACTTGCCATTTGTTGACTCCTTTAAGGCTTTATATTCATCCGCTGTATAATACATGGTATACTTGTCACCATATGAACTAAGATACGCCTTGTAAATGTTATCTTTGGCGGTTTCATCATCTACATCACCAAAATAAAAGGATTCAAGCACAGAATCAATTGCATTAAGCTTGCCTTCTACCTCACTTCCAATTCCGTCTGAATCTGTGACTGCATCAGATTGTATATATACATCTCCATTAACACCTATATGAATGTAGCCTTTAGCTATACACACTGCTGCCACACTTAATATTAGAAGTATAACAGCCATAAATGCTGATACAGCACCGATAATCATTCCACTTGCAAAGCCTTGTGATTTCTTCTTTCTTGGCGGCTGTGCATTTCTTCTTAAATCATTCATTCCATACAAATCACCAATATTTCCACGATTATCCGAAGCACTATTATTAATTCTGTTTCCGGCATTATTGTCACTATCTGCATTAACATTATTAATTACATTAATGTTATCACCAGCATTAAAATCATCACTATTGACATTATCATTTGAATAAATGTTGTTATTTTGATTGTCCATACCTATATGCCTCTGCATTTATTAATATTTATTTGCTTAAGTAGTTCCAAGGTGAAACATAACTTCCGTTATATCTTACATCAAAATGTAGATGAACTCCGTCAGAATCACCAGTTGTTCCCATAAGTGCTATCTTCTGTCCCTTAGTTACATGTGTTCCTGCACTGACAAGAAGCTTTGAAGCATGCAGATATCTTGTATACAATCCACCACCATGATTAATCATAATATAATTACCCGCTGATGAACTAAATGTCGCAATTACCACATCACCATCATACGCCGCATATATAGCATCACCCGCAACGCCTCTGTTAAGTGCACCGATATCAATTCCCTTATGCGGAGAGCTTCTGCCCTCTGTATCACCATAAGGTGAGGTTATCCTTGTTGACTCTGTAGGCCACTTGAACTTTCCACCATCATATTTTACAACATTGGCACTTCCACTATTCTCCTTGGCCTTAATCTCTGCCTCTATCTTGGCAATATATTCGTCCTGAGCCTTTATATCAGCTTCTATCTTAGCTTTATAATCCTCCTGCTGCTGCTTATTCTTCTGCAATGAAGCCATTTCACTCTTCTTGGTTGACTCAAGCAGTGAAAGTGAAGCTCTCTTATCTTCAAGCTCCTCCTGCTTGGTTACAAGTGTCTCCCTGTCCGTTTCTAACTGTGCTTTGGCGACAGTTATATAAGTAACAGTAGCATTATATTTTTCAAGCATTTCCCTGTCATACTGTGAGATTTTTGTAATATATTCTGCCTTATTAAGCATATCACCCATACTCTGGGAATTCATAAGCAATGCAAAATATGTTTCATCATTATGTTCATACATAAACTGAATTCTAAGCTTCATTGAACTATACTGTTCTTCTGCCTCTATCTCTGCCTGTGCAAGCTTTTCTTCTGTATCCGCTATCTCAGTCTCTATCTGCTCAACCTGCTCATTAACCTCATTAAGCTCGCCATCAACGCTGGACATCTGTGCATCAAGCTGGGCAATATAAGCTATCATATCATCGTTCTGTGCCTTTAAGTCTTCAATTATTTTCTCTGTCTGTTCATACTGGCTCTGCAAATCTTTTTTCTTGCTGTTAGCATCATTGAGATTCTGCTTATCATTTCCATATACATCATAATATGACACTGCAAAATATGGTATTACAAGCACAAGTACCATCAACAATGGAATAAGCCTTTTTGCTAATGCTCTCCTCATACAACTCCTCCATTCAGCCAGACCATTTATAAAATGCATACAAACAGCCGCTTAACAATAGCATAACAATCTATACTGTCGGATACCATTTTTATTTTTAAATAGGACTTCCACATATCATATACAATCACATAATATAATCTTCATATATAATACATAATCATATAATTCAATGCAGCAGTCCTATGTCTGGCTAATATTATCTGCTATACATTAGCGTGCTTTCTTACAGCAAAGAAGCTTCCTAATGCACCTATTCCGATACCAAGAAGAATTCCTACTGGAACCAGTATTCTGAATACATCATTAACCGGCATAAATGCAAGAATATTCTGAAGTATCGAGAACTTATTCATAACAAAATTAATAATATTCTCATATACAAATCTAAGAATAACTATTGGAATAATTGAACCAACAAGTCCAATTACAATACCTTCTACGAAGAATGGTGCATTAACAAATGCATCTGTAGCACCTATATACTTCATAATAGAAATCTCTTCTTTACGGACAGTAATACCTATTACAATTGTGTTAGTAATAAGGAATATAGATACTGCAAGAAGAATAACTATAATTGCTATTGTTATGTAACTAACAAGTCTTGCGGCACTGGCAAGTCCACTTGCTGTTGCCTCTGAACGGTTAACCTGTCTTATGCCATCAAGATTTTCAAGGTATGTTACAAGTGTAGCCTGACTTGAAGCTTCATTAAGATATATCTCATATGATGAAGAATTAGCAAGAGGATTATCATCCTTGAAACCTTCTGCAAGTTCGGGGTAATCTTTAAAATACTCAGCCTTGTAATTCTCCCACGCTTCATCAGCTGATGTATAATGAATTCTTGACACTTCATTACGCTGGCTTATCGTATCGCCAAGCTTCTTAATATCTGCGTCTGTAAGTCCTTCATCGAAAAATACTGTTACGCATACTTCATTCTCAGCCTTATGAATCATATACTGAAAATTGGATACAAGTGCATAGAATACACCGAAAAGAAATATACACGCTGTAATTGTTGCTATAGACGCAAGAGAGAACAATCTATTACGATAGATGTTCTTTAATCCGTCTTTAATATGATAAAATAACGATCTAATCTTCATAGAAATAACCACCTTTTTCCAAATCACTGATAATCTTGCCTTCGCTCATAGTAATAGTTCTCTTCTTCATCTGCTGAACTATCTCCATATTATGAGTAACAACAAGTACTGTTGTTCCCTGCTTGTTAACCTGATCTAATATCTTCATAATCTCATTAGAATTAGCTGGGTCAAGGTTACCTGTAGGCTCATCGCACAATAATATAGCTGGCTTATTAACCAGTGCTCTGGCTATGGCAACTCTCTGCTGTTCACCACCTGATAACTCATTAGGAAATGACTTATACTTATCAAGAAGTCCTACCATTGAAAGCATAGCAAGAACCCTGCTCTTAATCTTCTTATTAGGAGCTTCGACAACTTTCTGTGCAAATGCAATATTATCGTATATATTACGATCTGGTAAAAGTCTGAAATCCTGAAATACAACACCGATATCTCTTCTAAGATATGGTAACTTCTTTCTTGTAAGTTTATTAAGGTACTTTTTATTAACGTATATCTTACCCGATGTTGGGTCAAGTTCCTTAAGAAGAAGCTTTATAAGAGTTGACTTACCTGAACCACTCTTACCTACTATAAACACGAATTCTCCTTTCTGAACGTGAAGATTAATTCCGTTCAAAGCAGGAACTCCAGATGTATACGTTTTGGTAACATCTTCCATTATAATCATTATTAATATTCCTCCAAATTAGTATGTATCTTTACTTTCCATATATTTCATATATTTAACTACCATAAGTGCAATCTTAAATGTTATGGCATCATCAAACACTCTCAAATCAAGGCCTGTAGTCTTCTGAAGCTTATCTAGTCTGTATACAAGAGTATTTCTGTGGATATATAACTGTCTTGATGTCTCTGATACATTAAGGCTGTTATCAAAGAACTTGTTAATTGTTGATAATGTCTCCTCATCTAAATCATCAGGTGACTTTCCGTCAAATATCTCTCTTATGAACATCTGACAAAGTGGAAGTGGAAGCTGATATATTAAACGTCCAATACCAAGTCTGTTATATGCAACAACATTCTTGTCACTATAGAATATCTTGCCTACATCAAGAGCCATATTAGCTTCCTTGTAAGAACGTGATACTTCTCTTATATCATTAACAATAGTACCATAAGCAATATGAGCAGAACTCATAGCCTCTGTATTTAACATATCTATAATAACTTCTGCTGTCTTATCAAGGTCTTCGTAAGTTTCATTACTCTTAACCTCTCTGACAAGTATTATACTCTTCTCGTCAACTGCTGTGATAAAATCCCTTGTTCTTGAAGCAAATAAAGTTCTTATTGTCTCTAATGCATTAATATCTTTCTCGTGCTTAGTCTCAATAATATATACAACTCTCTTTACATCCGTATCAATATGAAGCTTCTCAGCTCTTGTATACATATCAACCCTTAGAAGATTATCAAGAAGAAGATTCTTTATAAAGTTATCCTTATCAAATCTTTCCTTATAAGCAACTAAAAGATTCTGTATCTGAAATGCTGCAAGCTTTCCTAACATAAATACATCATCAGTTGTTCCCTTAGCCAATATTATATACTCAAGATTGCCATCTTCAACAACCTTAAAGAACTGATATCCATTAACCACCTGACTATCTGCTGGTGAATCTATAAATACAAGTGCATCTGCTGTACATTCAGCAACATTATCAAATGTCTTAGCTACAACCTTGCCCTCTGCATCAATAACACATAAATCAACTCGTGATATTTCTTTTAACCCATCAACGGTTGTCTGTAAAATCTGATTTGAAATCATATTATACTCCATTCCTTCGCATCTTTTTGACATTTACTATATCATTGTAAAGCAAAATGACAAAAAAAAAAAGAGGAAATGTATAGAAATTATACACTTCCTCTAAATTTTATAAAATAATTATATTTGAATAATACAAATATCTAATTATGTATAGTAATTAGTGAGTAATTACCATTTCTGTTTCCTTATCAAATACATGAAGTCTTGCAACATCCATAGCGAATTCAACTTCATCACCTGGACGAGCTGTTGTTCTAGGATTAACCTTAGCTGTACATGTAACATCACCGATTTCATAGTGAAGGTTAACTTCAGCACCAAGTAATTCATATACTCTGATTGTTGACTTAAACTTAGTATCCTGATGAGCAGCGATAAATTCTGGATCATCTTTAACGTCTTCTGGACGGATACCAACTACAACTGTCTTTCCAACATAACCTTCATCGATAAGCTTCTTGCTCTTTTCAGCTGGAAGTTTGATAGTAACTTCTTCGCTCATCTTAAGAACTGCCTGTGAACCTTCCTGAGATACTGTAGCATCAATAAGGTTCATCTGAGGTGAACCAATGAAACCAGCAACGAAGATGTTGTTAGGTGTATTGTAAAGGTTCTGAGGTGTATCTACCTGCTGTATAATACCATCCTTAAGAACTACGATTCTTGTACCAAGTGTCATAGCCTCTGTCTGGTCATGTGTAACGTAGATGATTGTTGTCTGTAATCTCTTATGAAGCTTAGAAATCTCAACACGCATCTGAACTCTTAACTTAGCATCAAGATTTGAAAGAGGCTCATCCATAAGGAATACCTTAGGACTACGAACGATAGCACGTCCCATAGCAACTCTCTGTCTCTGACCACCTGAAAGAGCCTTTGGCTTACGATCAAGTAAGTGCTCGATATCAAGAATCTTAGCAGCTTCATGAACTGACTTATCTATTTCATCCTTAGGTACCTTTCTTAACTTAAGACCAAATGCCATATTGTCATATACTGACATATGTGGATATAACGCATAATTCTGGAATACCATAGCGATATCTCTATCCTTAGGCTCTACATCATTAACGAGCTTGTCTCCGATCCATAATTCACCAGAACTGATTTCTTCAAGACCAGCGATCATACGAAGAGTTGTAGACTTACCACAACCAGATGGTCCTACGAAGATAATAAATTCCTGATCTGCGATTTCAAGGTTGAAATCTTTAACAGCTACAAAGCCGTTAGGATATACTTTACAAACATTTTTAAGTGATAAACTTGCCATTGAAAACTTTCCTCCTAAAATATAAAAAGCGTATGCACGCTTTCTGATACTGCTTATTCTACACTAAATGCCTGTCCTTGGCTATATGGTAATTAGCCAAATATCGCAGTTGCTTTTTTATCACTTTTACCATAATTATTAAATTGATGTGTATTTTGCACAAATTTACTCAATCAATCTTCACTAACATCACCAAAACTCTTAACTTTCATATGCCATCTTATAATAAATTCAGCTATAAAAGTTGTTATAACAATCGCCAGAATTGCATACATCGTAACCCTTATTCCAAATGCAAATGCCCCTGCTATTATTATAAGAGCATCAATTATATTCATAATTACAACCACACTTAAATATCTGCTTCTTTCAACAATTAGACCCGCCAGCAGATCCGTTCCCCCCGTCGTAATCTCAGTCCTTAATACCATTCCAATACCAACACCTGCCATTATGCCTCCAATTATGGCAGTCTTTAAATAACTTACATCTACTCTTGTATCTGCTGGAAGTACTGCCATAAAAAATGTAAGCAGTGCATCAGCAGCAAGCGTATCTTTAATATAATCTATGCCTTTTTTGCAGTATGCCCATATGAATAAAGGAATATCAAGAATAATATTAGTGAACCATATCGGTATGCCAGATTGCGGAAGCCACCCCGACTTCCAGCTTTCCTTTGCAATTAATGACAATCTTCTTATTATGATACTTATTCCTGATATTCCGCCTGTAACCATTCCAGCAGAATCATATATGCTTTTATATGCAATTGCCATAAGAAATGTTCCTGTAATTATATATATCCATTTTAAATTAATATTTTTAACATTCTCTTTTATTATCATTATCCATATTTCCTGGTCTATGTCTTATTATCTTTATTATCCAGCCTCCCTGCTTATTGTCCTGTTACTATTTTTTGCAGTATCTTTATATATATTCAGCTATTTACCCTTGCATTATGGCTGTTATGTGCTTATAATTATATTAATCTATTAATTATTCCAAAGAAGAGAGGATTTATATATGGACATAGCTGGATTATCTACTAACTTAAGTACAATCAATGTAGTGAATGATGTTCAGGTTGCTGTGCTCAGACAATCTCTTGACACTCTTGAGACATCAGGAGACAGTCTTACTAAGATGATGGAAGCATCTGTTAATCCTGAATTAGGACAGAATATTGATATTCGTATATAACAGAATATTTCTTACTCCTTTTATCTGATACATTAAACCAATAATACGCCGTCAATTATCTTTATTGATAACTGACGGCGTATTATTCTGCATACGAATTATGCTCATTATTAATTATCTTAACTCATTTAATTTCCCAATTAAAATATTTCACTTACAATCATATATATAACAACTGCAATAACTGTAACGATTGCTGGAACTGTCATAATCTTCTGCTGAGGAACTGACTGTTCTGACGCAGCATTTTCTTGCACTCTGAAAGATTTCACATCATTAACGATATATTCCCATCTTCCATTATGCTGTGCCATTTTCTTAATGCACAGATACACAAGCGACATAAATCCAATCGATACTCCAAGAAGCATAGCAAGTGTCAGTAACATAGAAATTGACGAACTCTGTACTACTGTTTCACCAGCCGCTTCCTGCATTGTATCATAAGTACCTGTAATCTTAAGAAGCTGTATAATCGTAATTGAATAAGTATTAATCGCAAAATGTGCAAGCACTGATGACCATATAGAACCTGTAGCCTCTACCAAAAACGCAAATACAACACCAATGACAAATGCATAACAGAACTGGTTAATATTAAGGTGGAATAGTCCAAACACAAGGCCACTCATAAGAGCTCCCTTTAATACTCCGCATTTTCTATACGTTCCATAAAACAAGCCTCTGAATATGAATTCTTCAACAAGTGCTGGTATAACTGCCATAAGTATAATCTGTACCACAAATGGATATGTTAGCAACGTCTGTGATGCCGCTTCAAGATAATTCTTTGAAAAAAGCATTGAAACGTTGTTAATAAACAGCACCATAGGTATCATCATATAACCCGCAAGTATAGAAACAATTACATCTTTAAATGCAATTATATGATATTGCATATCACGCTTTATGCTTATTCCCATAACAGCAATATATATAAGCCCTATTACAATAATGACTGCCTCGCTGATAACGTAAGACACCCAGCCTGGTATATGAATACCCAGCTGATTAATTGCCACAACCATCAGCAATGATACTAATGATGAAAGAAATACATACGAAACAATCAATACCGGCATAAAACAATTAATCTTTTTTACTTCCATGCGATAGCTTCCACTTCAAGTAATACATCTTTAGGAAGTCTTGCAACTTCTACACAAGAACGAGCTGGAAATGGTTCTTTGAAGTACTTCTTATAAATTTCATTAATCTTTCCAAAATCATTCATTTCTTTAATAAATACTGTTGTCTTTACAATATTCTCAACCTTTGAACCTGACTCTTCTACAAGATTGCAAAGATTTTTAAAAGCCTGTTCTGCCTGAGCCTCTACTCCGCCCTCAGCAATTTCTCCTGTTGCTGGAATAACCGGAATAACACCTGATGTATACACCATTCCATTAATCTCAATAGCCTGTGAGTATGGTCCAATTGCACTTGGAGCTTTGTCTGTACTAATAACTTTCTGCATATTATCCTCCTTCTAATGCCTTCGCATATATAAAAGTTGATGTGTAACTGTGCATATCTAATCTGAAATCACACATATATCATTCACATCAGGTTAAATTGTATAACAATAGTTATCTTTATTCAAGAAATATTGTTTTAGAACTATTATTATTTTAAAACTATTGAATTCTCTGTAATAACAACCTTTTCCTGCTTCAAAAGCCTTCCTACTGCTCTCTTAAAAGCATTCTTGCTCATATTAAAATACTTCTTTATAACCTCCGGGTCTGCCTTATCTGTAAATCCAAGGCTTCCACCAAGCTCAACTATCTTATTATAGATAAGTGTTGAATCTTCGTCCATCTGTATATAAGCTTTCTGATGTATACTTATTGTTATTTTATTATCTTCCCTTACCTTTATAACTCTTCCGTGGACTACATCTCCGATTTTGATATCATCTGACATTTCATTTCTTGTTATAAATCCGTAGTATTTATCATCAATAGCCACATATATTCCGTGTTCTGGCTTAATTCCAATAACAGTTCCTGATACAGCACTATCCTTTACATACTTATCTGTAGTCTGAAGATATCTGCTTACCTTCATTGTTGCGGCAAGTCTGTTGCTCCTGTCTATATATAAAGCTACAAGGTATTCATCACCCGTATTAACGTGTGTTGTCTGTTCCCTGTAAGGAAGCAGTAAATTCTTCTCAAGTCCCCAGTCAAGAAATGCACCTATACTGCTTACCTCTGACACTTTAAGTCTTGCAAGTCCGCCTAACTCAATCTTAGGTGTGTTAGTTGTAGCTATAAGCCTGTCGCTTGAATCCCTGTATACAAATACCGTAAGTGCATCTCCTATCTCTATATCTTCAGGCACCTGCTTCTTTGGAAGAAGCACCTTATCATCTTCTGTCCCAAGATATACACCGAAATCAGTCTTCTTTATTATATTAAGACATTGTGTTTTACCCAATTGTATCATAACTGCCTCCTTTAATTATTATAACCCCCGATGAATACTTTTCTGACAGCCGCAGTGCAAACCTGCCCGAAAGTATATTCAATAAAAAATTCTATAGGAATTTCCTGTTAAACAAAAAACCCTCGCAATAAATGCGAGGGTACAAGCTGGGCTTGAGGGATTCGAACCCCCGAAATGCTGGAATCAGAATCCAGTGCCTTACCACTTGGCGAAAGCCCATTGTCGTGACAACAAAATGAATTATATACTATCATTTTACAAAATGCAAGTGTTTTTTTGAATTTTTTTGAAAATTTTGAATTTTTTTATCTGTGATTAAATTAAGTGCCTTAAAAAGCATATAATACCGCCTTTAACGCCTTACAATCCGTACCGTTCCATCTGTGTCAGTTCCAAGATTTGGAGAATCTACAAAGAACTTATATTGTTCAAGAACTTCATCTTTCTTCATATCTGTAAGCGCTTTACTAACATTAATATCTTCATAATCCCTAGTCGCACCCTCAAGATTGAATTCATTCCCTTTCTTGAAGTCAAATGTAAAATTCTTAGGATCAGAATGTCTTGGTGTTTTATCAGCTTCCTTAACCTGTTCGTCATCTGCATATACATCATCTACAGACTTATCACTGGCAGCTTCTGCATTATCAAGCTTTGAATTAATGCCGGATGACGAAACATTAGTGTCTGTATCCTGATTATCTTTTATAACAGTTATGTCATTATTATAATTAACACTTTTAATACTATAACTTCCTGCTCCTATAACAGTCATAACCAGACCCCTTTCCTAATCATTTTTTACTACATACGATTGATATATCGGGCAAGCTTTATACTTTGTTAACCCATGATTATAGGAAATCCCTCTTTATATTCTTTAATAATAAATGGATTTTCCTTTGCATAATTATATATAACCTCACCTAAGCCGTTATTCACAAGCTCTTTTAACTCCTCTGACGGCTCTCTTCCTATCGAAGGACAAGTTGGTGTAAGTGCTATTACAAGCCTGTCGCCTTTTCTCATTATTCTAAGAGGCCATATCTTACAATCAAATGGTTTGTCCTCTTGTGAAAGAATACATCCCTTATGTTCATCAAGGTAATCACAAGCTGCTTCTTCCTCACTATCCTGTGTACAATATTTGTGTAAAAACTTCATCTGCCCATACTCTCCCTGCATCTGAAAATCTGATTTGACACCATATTCATTATCCTTTGATAATTTTTCACACTCATTTTTAGGAAATAAAGGTGTTTCCCAAAGACTGCACCTTCTAAACGAACAGCAAAAACGGCATTTTGCACAAGTTTCTTTTGATAATACCTTTGACAGCATATTGTATATTACTCCTTATTCTTACGCATATATTATTCTACACGCATTTTATTTCACTCTCACACCATATTTTTTAAGCATAAACTTAGGATGATATGACTCCTTCGCCTTTCTTAAACCTGGTATGTTAATATCTTCTTCCCTGTTAATAAATTTAACATCTTTAAGCGTTGAAGCATACATCTGGTTAATCGCGGCAAATCCACCATTAACAGCATATTCCCCGACTGCCTTCTCAAAATGTATATCGACCGCAGCATCATTAATATATGATGCTATTGTCATAGCCACAGGAACATTATTCGCATAAATAATTCCACCAGAAAGCGATAATTCTTCAAAATTATCAACGGCTTCCCTTATTGCCTCATATTCCTTCATTGCAGAAGTGTCGTCCTGCTGTAAGCGGTCATAATACCACTCTTCTTCTATAATCATAACATCATCAAGATTACCATTTCCTATTTCACAGAACATATAATCCTCATATGTCCTTTTAAATTTGGAAACGTGGTTCTTCTTCTTATGATATGTTCTTCCACTAAGCAGTGAAAGCTCTGGCTGTCCATATATATAATCGTAATCGCCTGCATCTGATGAACTCTCTGTCCTGCCTGCAAATGTATTCTCTAATATTTCTTTCTGTTCCTCTGTCACAAAACAGAACTCCAATGGTCTGTTCATTTGCTTAGCGTCCTGCTCTATTGCATAAAGCGCGGATAACACATCTTTTCTTCCCAATGGAAAGGTATATCCTTTTCTATTGCCAAGCCCCTCATAATATCTTATGAGTAAATCCTTATAATATGTCACTTTTATATTATATTTGCTTCTTAACAGGTATATATTGGCAAATGCCGCGTCACTCCCTATATATTGTGACTCTTTTACGCACTTTTCTATCCATTCTTTATCACTAAGCTTTGGAGTATTCCAATCTAACATACACATCTCCATTTCTAAAGCACATAGGGCTTATGATAATTATCTGACATTCTAGCACACACATTTATAATAAACAACTATTCCCTATATAAATTATGTGTTAAACCTCTGTAAAATCCCCATAAAATTAACTTTTCTTTTTTATTTGACATATAGCTTATTGTATATCATACTATACTTATAGTATATAAGATAGTATATTTCCTGCTATATTACATACCATTAGATAGTACAGTTTAGTGTCATATCAACAACCAATTTTTGATAATAACGGAAAGCTTACTTTGCCAAGCTTTCCATTATCTGTTATTTAATACAATTTTTATTGAAATAATCTACCTAAAATATTATATTGTATTGAAAGACTATATCGAAAGGAGATGTCTTTTCCTTAAAGACACAGAATATGAACAAAAAAAATATTATTTTAATTCTTGTAGGAATATTAATTATTTCTATGCGTTTCAACGTAACATTTGGTCATATTAATATTGATGTAACTAATGACTGCGTTGGTTTTCTCTTAATTATAATTGGCGTACTTCCAATGATTAACCGTAACTCCAGATTCAAGAAATCCGGCATTGTTGCTATTGTCGGCTTTATTGCTTCTGTCATCGCACAGATCATCAACTTTATTGACTGGCAGGAAGCCGCTGGCTCAATGCTTACTATTTCACTTGGAATAACTGTAATATTTGCAATCTATTTTACTTATTATTTTACAGAAGCACTTATTATGGAATCTAATATTCAGGAGAAATCTGCTGTAACACGTAATTATCAAATGACCTGGCTTATTTTATCGGCTGCTGTATTTGCACATTTTATGATATTTGGTTCAACAATTTCTTTATATTCAATACTTGTTGAAGCTCTCGTTGGAATATGTGCTTTATACTACTGCTTCACAGTTTACAGCTCAAGCAAACAGCTTTATGAAGATTAATTTTATGAATATTAATAATGCATTTTTAACAAATTCACTATGCACTAGAAGCGTGCGCAGAAATGAGGCTTAATTATGAAAAAACTCGAAATAATTATACGTCCAGAAAGACTTGACGATTTAAAGGTAATTCTTAACAATAACAACGCTCACGGGCTTATGATTACTAATATAATGGGTTACGGAAGCCAGAAAGGACATAAGCAGGTATACAACGGCGTTGACTTCGGCGGCAACCTGCTGCCTAAAGTAAAGGTTGAATCTATTGTATCTGATGAAACCTACGAACAAATCATTGACCAGATTATCGAAGAAATCAACACTGGTGTATATGGCGATGGTAAAATCTTCGTCTATGAAGTAACTGATGCCATTCGTATTCGTACTGGCGAACGTGGAGAAGATGCTCTTTAGGACTGTCCTGACTATAATAAATAAGAGCTGAAAGCATACCTCCAGCTCTTATTTATTATAGAAGTTTGAATTTACAAACTTTTTTCATAATCTCGAAAGTTCACTATTCACTTTCCTTCTTTATCATTCCCTACTATGCCTTCCGTTACTTTATCCATAAAATTGTCCAGCATTGTGTCCATCTTATCTTTAATATAGTCATAATTGATTGTATCTGATAATTTTAGACTTTCTAACTTTTTAACTTCTTTTGCCACAGCTTCCTGACAACACTTACTATCATACCTCCATC
>OGLC01000224.1_pt1 | contig 46733 bp, 42 predicted proteins | sample 1572751 | NCBI WGS metagenome assembly OGLC01 (sample SAMEA2581897, study PRJEB24529) | metagenome | biome: Human gut stool | place: China | collected 2011
GAAGTCAATCGTCTGCTCAAACAGTTTGAGCAGAGCCGCGAAATGATGAAGATGATGAAAAAAGGCGGCATGGGCAAAATGATGCGCGCTTTCAGAAGCCTTAGCGGCCGCTTCCCGGGTATGGGCGGCATGGGCGGAGGCTTCTAGTGAGCCAAAAGGCTGTTCGTATTCTCGGAATTGACCCGGGGCTTAATCACACCGGCTACGGCCTTGTAGATTTTGTGCCCGGTCATTTCACCTATGTCGCCTCTGGTGTTTTGAATGTACCCGCAGGCGAACTTTCCGACAGACTGGGATTCATTTTTAAGTCCTTGTCGGCTTTGATCGAGGAGCATCATCCGAATGTCGCTTCGATTGAAAAAACTTTCTTGAATACGAATGCCCAGTCCAGCATGCTGCTGTCACACGCAAGAGGCGCTGCGATGTGTGCTGTCGCATGTCACTCTATCCTATGCAAAGAAATCAGCACTCGCGAGATTAAAAAATCCGTAACCGGCTACGGCGCCGCTGACAAAGATCAAGTGCAGCAAATGGTTCTAAGGCATCTGAAGCTTGAGGACACGCGCTTCAGTCCGGACGAGTCGGATGCTCTGGCAACCGCGATCTGCTACGGCAGCTCCAGTATCCTGCTCGGCCTCGTACCGACACTCGGAACCAAGGCCGGCAGCAGCGGAACCGGTGTATCCCGCAGAGGCTCAAGTGCTCGCCGCTCAAGAAACGAGTGGACGAAACGTTATGAAGGAAAGGTCTAACTAATGATTGCAACCATTCGAGGAAAAATTCTTCAAAAAAATCCTCCGCAAGTTGTTGTTGAGTGCGGCGGACTAGGCTACGAGATCGATGTCCCGATGTCCACTTTCTACAATCTTCCGAACATCGGCGAAGAAGTGTTTCTGGAAACCGTCATGATCGTTCGTGAAGATGCGCAGCTGCTTTACGGCTTTTTAACTTCTCAGGAAAAATCAGTGTTCCGGCAGCTTCTGAAAGTGAGCGGCATCGGTCCAAGAATTTCGCTCGCCATGCTCTCCTCTATGTCTGCAGAAGATATCGGAAACGCCATTGCCAATAATGAAATCGGACTTTTGACGATGGTTCCCGGCATCGGTAAGAAAACGGCCGAACGTCTCGTTCTTGAGCTGAAGGACAAGATGGTCGTCACTTCTGCGCCCACGGTTTCTTCCGTTCAGACAGAGGTCATCCAGGCTTTGGTTGCGTTGGGTTTCAGCGAACGCGAAGCTCGCGGCGCTGCGAAAAACGTCCCTGCAGATGCCGACGCCTCCGAAGGCATTCGTCTCTGTCTGCGTCAACTTGCTCAGAAAGGTTAATCCATGGCGGACAGCAATTCGATTCTTTCCTCTGAAAGAAAAGAAAAAGAAGAAGTCATCGACAAGGCCCTTCGTCCGACACGTCTCAAAGACTATGCCGGCCAAGACGGTATTCGTGAGCAGTTAGATCTGTTCATCACGGCTGCACGCAATCGCGGAGAAGCTCTGGATCACGTTTTGCTCTTCGGCCCTCCGGGCTTAGGTAAAACGACACTGGCAAACATCATCGCCAACGAACTCGGCGTCAAGCTTCGTCAAACGTCGGGCCCTGTTTTAGAAAAGGCCGGGGACTTGGCTGCCATGCTTACAAGTTTGGAGCCGCATGATGTTCTCTTCATTGACGAAATCCATCGTCTCTCGCCGGTCGTCGAAGAAATTCTTTATCCGGCCTTAGAGGACTTCAAGCTCGACATCATGATCGGCGAAGGCCCTGCTGCCCGTTCGATCAAAATCGATCTTCCGCATTTCACGCTTGTGGGTGCCACGACACGTGCAGGTTCATTGACCAAACCGCTGCAGGATCGTTTCGGTATTCGTGCCCAGCTTCAGTACTACTCGCCTGAAGACCTGACAACCATTGTGCTGCGCTCCATGCACCTGCTAAATATGCCGGCAGATAAAGGCGCAGCCGGTGAGATTGCACGCCGCTCCCGCGGTACACCTCGAATCGCAAACAGATTGCTTCGACGTATTCGCGACTTTTCCGAAGTCCGTCATCAGGGTCAATTGTCCGAACAAATCGCAAAAGACGCCCTTACCATGCTAGAAGTCGATCCGATCGGCTTAGACAGCCTCGACTGCCAATTCCTGCTTGCGATCATTGAAAAATTCCAAGGCGGTCCCGTCGGTATCGAAAACCTGGCTTCCGCTGTCGGTGAGGAGTCTGATACGCTTCAAGATATGGTCGAGCCTTATCTGATCAAAGAAGGTTTTGTTCAAAGGACACCAAGGGGACGCGTGGCGACACCGCGCGCATACAGCCATTTCGGGCTCGATAGAAAACATAAAGATTTGGGATTTTTATTCGATGACGACCAATATTAGTTCTTACAACTTGTCCGAGCGTCAGGTGCAGCTGGACTTGTCCGTTCTTCCCTACGATTTTGAAGAGAACGTCAAGACATTGAGCGAACAAGCGCGTCAGGCCTGGAACGACGTTCAAGATTTGGAAGCTTCTGCCTGCCCTGACAATAAGGCTCAAATCACGATCACGATGCACCCGTCCTTTGCTTCTCAGATTTACTTCCCTGAGGAGTTTTTGCTTGTCATGGGATTGGACTGCGTCGGCGTACGTCAGGTTCAGTGCTTCCCGCGCGACACTTCAAGCTGCGATACTGAAGACGGAGAAATTACCGTTGCGCTCGTCTGCGTCGGAAAGAGACAGGACATCCAGGCCATTCCCGGCAAACTGGAAAAAGTTGTCTCAGACACACTCGTCGGAAAACAGATTCGAACCATTGAAAGTATTGAAGCCGTCTCTATCTATGACCGCTTGGATATTCCCAACGATTACTTCGAGGACCATTTCTTAGTCGGTGTTTATGTGACGCCCGGAAAAACAATCGAAGAATCCAAGGAAGACTTTAAAAATTACGCTCAGAAAAACGATCTTGAAGTACACCCCAACTTCTTAGTCGACAAGGACGGTGTCTTCTATGTGCTTCTGCGCGGGGCCCGCTACAAACTCGATGCTATCGGCGACTACGCCTACACCTTCTGTGTACGTGTCCCGCCGCTGAAAAAAGCCTGACTCAGCGCCACACAACTAAACTAAAACGTCGGCTTTTCCTTTTAGGAGGGTCCTCAGTGATTTCTACTTTTTACTCGAACTCGTTCGAAGTTCTTCGAACGGTTCTTGCCACAAAAATCGGTTTTAATCTGGAGGACCTGCGAAACAGTAATGCCTCCTTTTTTGAGCAAATCAAGGTTATCGTCCCGACGCCGATGGTCGAGGACAACCTCAACCGCTTCTTCGCGGATCACTTCGGAGCCACTCCGGGGATTGAATTCTCTAACGTAGCCAGCTGGATGTTCAAAGTTCTCGGACAGTCTCTCTCCAACGCTGAAACATCTCAGGTCATGGACTGGACTTTTTACGAGATCCTGCGTCAAAAGCAAAACAAAAAGGCTTTCCCTGAAGAAGAAAAGCGTCTTTATGAATACATTCAGACGTTGGACCCCGTCGGTGTGTTGGAATTTGCCCGTCATCTGAACACAGTTTTCATTACTTACGGTTCCTATCGCTTTGACTGGCTGCAACAGTGGGCTTTAGAGAAATTCAAATTCAACCATAAGGTACACCCGCTTCCGGTACCAAATGCAAAGGCAGAAGAAGAGCGATTGAAGAAAAACGCTGACTTTTTGTGGCAAAAGCGTCTTTGGCAAGAATTAATCGAACAGACCGGCGCAGAAAGCGAAGGAAAAATCTTCGGGTGGCTTGAAAATACTATTGAGCGAATCCGGAAGAACAAACCAGTTGAGAACAGTCTTCCGATTCATCTTTTTCTGCCGTTCTCGATTCCGCCTAACTTACTGCCTCTGATTCGAGCTTATGAAGATTCTCCTGCAGAGCTTAATCTGTACATTCTTAATCCGTGCGCCGAGTACTGGTTTGAGTCCGTTCCGAAAGCGCAGTTCGACTGGTCCGAGAATTTCAAAGTCGACAACAGCTGCCTGAACTATCTGTTGACAAATGCAGCAAGCACGAGAGCCGCTATTGACCGATTGGACAGCTTCCTTTTTTCCGAGGAAGAAGCTTCGGCAATCGAAACGGATATCTCTGATAAAGACAAACAGAACCGTCAAAAGGCATTCGTCAAACAGCCGGGGTCTCGGGAATTTGTAACCTCAGAAAAAACTTTCGACCATTCCGAAGAAGAAATAAAAACCAAGGTTAGTGCCGAGACAGCTTCCGCATATCTGGAGTATCCCTCCAAGTCGTTTCTGCATAGCTTTCAAAACTCCATTCTTAGAATGGACAGCACGCTGCTGCCCATTGAGCCTGACGAGAAAGATGTCAGTCTTCGCATTCTCAAGGCGCCCTCTTTTGTCCGAGAAGTCGAAGCCACCATCGACATTCTCCAGAATTGGCTCACAGATAAAAAACGCGGCCTAAAACCTTCCGATGTTTTGGTCGTAGTTCCGGACATCGAAAAGGCAGCTCCTATCATTGAAGGCGTCATGGCATCACTGCCGAAAGATCTTTATATCCCTTGGAAGATCATCGGTCTCAGCGAAGAAAAACAGAATGCGCTTGCAGATGCGTTTGTGGGCTTGGGCAAACTCTTGATGTCCGATTTCTCAGCCAGAGAATTCTTTGATTGGCTGGAGAAACTCCCCGTACAACAGCAGTGGGACCTGTCCTTAGACGACATCTCTGTCATTCAGACTTGGCTTTATTCTGCGGGATACTCTGTCGGAATCGATCATGAACAGCTCGCGGCGCTGAATTTCACTGACGAAGACACGTCCTTTCAGGACGCCATGGAACGGCTTTCTCTCGGCTTTTTCCTTGATGAAGCTTCCCCTCTGCCCTTCAAGAGTGTTCTTCCTATTCGAGGAGATGAGGAAGCCGGTTTTAATGTCGTTTCCGACGGCTCGGGCCGCTTGCTCCAAGCGCTTTCTCAACTTTATCTGAACCTTGCCGATCAGCGTCGTGAACTGCTCGCTTCCGAATTTGCACTCCCCGCAGAGGCCTGGAGAGAAGCTCTGTTAGGTATGAAAGAGCGTTTCTTCGGAAACAACTGTGATCCTGAAGAGTCCTATAACTTCTCAGAAATCATCGAGACAGTCTGCAAAGGCATGGCTGCCGCTTTCGGCGGCACGGAAAAAACCGTCAGTTTCGATGTTGTATTAAGCGAGCTGCGAAGTGAACTCTCCAAAACAAAGCGCGATGTACCGAGCTCCGGAACGATGACCTTCGCATCCATTTCACTTGCCAGAGGAATACCCTACAAGGTCATTTGCTGTTTGGGTTTCGATGAGAAAAGCGGGTTCCCGGGAACACCTAAGTTTGAAGAATTTGACTTGACCAAGGATCACCGCCGCCGCGGTGACCGAGACGCAAGAAAGGACAATAACGCTGTCTTCCTTGACACGCTTCTCAGCGCTCGAGAAAACCTTTTGATTTCCTACACAATCGGAACGAAACCGCAAAGCGAAAATAATCCGTCGCTCGTCATTGATAATTTCAAGAATTACTTCCTTTCTCATGCCATGAGCGTAGGGATGGAGGACGGCACAGCTCAGGAAAAGGCAGACGAGCTTTGGAAGAGCATCGTGACTAAGGTTCCTTTGAATCGCTTCTCCATGAGAAATTTCTTAGAGGAAGCAAAATCTCTAGACAAACGAGAAAACAACTTGTTCTGGAAGAGCCCTCGGAAAGACGTCCTCGATTCAATCGAACATGCCTATAGGAACCCGGGCGCCAAGGAACCGATGTTTGCCAACACCGAGATTCCTGCTGAGAAACTTCCCAAAACGATGCAGCACCCGGTGCTCCGCGAACTGCAGGTTAATTTCCTCATAAAGTTCCTGACCTCTTACAACGAATGGACGGCAACGCTGCTCAAGCTTGAATCATCAGATTTCGAAGCCGACGAAAGAATGATCGTCCCTTCTAAGGACGACAAGCTTATGCACTCAGAGGTCAGCCGAAAATTTCTTTCTTTGCTTGAGAATAACTTCTCTGATCAAGAGGCGCTCAATCTTCTGAACCTTAATCCGAAGTACGGCATTGAAAGTGTCCGACGTGCGGTTCTCAGTTTTGAAACCTCAGAGGTTGCCGACGCTCACGCCGCAAGGAAACAATTTGAGGAGACTGAGACTTTAAAACCCCTCTCGGCGGGACTTGATTATCGAGTTCCGACTGCAGTTTCTAGCTTCGTCAATCGGCTCACAGACAAAACGGATCTCTTCCTTTGGAAAACGGAAGATGAGTCCTTGCGCGTCAAGCTCGGCGTCTTTTGCTCTGCGTCGGAACAAAACCGAGAAGTATTGCGCCAAATTATTTGGACCGAAGCCGGGGAACCCTACGATTTACTCATCTTTAACGAAAGTTCAGACACAGATCATTTCGTCATTTCTTACTCTTCGATTATTCAGAACCATGGCGGCGAACCGCTTAAAGCGTTCTTGAGGTTATTTGAGTGTCACTGCAAGCACGCACTTGGAATGAATGCCTCGGATGACGCACTGCTTTGGCAGGGTGTCTCAGAGGAAAGCGTAAGAAAAGCTGCTGATTTATCTAAGGCTCTCAAAGAAGAACTCAGCGATTACTACAAACTCCTCAAAGGTGATGGCAGAAAGAAAGACATCTACCTTTCAGAAGCATTCGAAGCGTTAATTGAATTCATTCAAAAACTTAAACCTTAATCGGAGTATTTATGCTTTATAAAGAATTTGATGCTGCCACAACGCCGATTGAGGGGCGCATGCTTTTGGAAGCCAGCGCCGGCACCGGAAAAACGTATTCCTTGATGCGAGTGCTGCTCAGGCTTTTAGTCGAGAAAGGAATCGAACTAGATCGTATTTTGGTCGTGACATTCACGAATGCAGCCACTGATGAGTTGTCCTCTCGTTTGCGCAGCAACCTGACGGAACTGATTGAACAAATTAGGCTGAACAAGAGCGGAAGCTTCAACGATCTGCTGGATAGTTGGGGAGAAAAGAAATATTCTCAGGACATAATTCTTGAAAAACTGCAAACAGCGCTGAATAAGATTGACGACGCTGCCATTTTTACTATTCACGGCTTTTGCCAACGAATCCTTCAGGACTTTGTCTTTTCTTCAAAGGGAAACTACGACTTTGAGATCGGAGATGATTCAAACGCTAAAGATAAAGCGCTGAGTACTTTTCTTCGTACAAACCTTCCGAAGGCCTATCCAGGCTACCCTACGGAACAACTGTCTCTGGCTCGAGACATTCCTTGGGAAGATATTCTGACAACTGCTGCCGGTTTGAGCAGAAGCAAGCCGCTCACCCGGCAAATGAAGCTGATGAAAGATGCGAATCAAAAGCCCGAAGACGAAACCACTCGGTTTTTTGAAACTTTCATTGATCAGGCAACAAAACTCTACGAAGAAAACAAGAAAGATGAACGTCTTTTTACGTTCGATGACCTGCTGATCGAAGCAGAAGAACGCATTGTTAAAGATCCGGAATTCACCAAGGCAATTCAGAACCTTTACGGCGCTGCTTTGATTGACGAATTTCAGGATACGGACCCGATTCAATACTCGATTTTCAAACACCTGTTCTTAGAGGATCCGGAGAACTCCAAACCCGTTATCTTTGTCGGTGATCCGAAACAGTCTATTTATCGCTTCAGGAACGCAAGTCTTGAAACGTATCTGTTAGCCAAAAACGAAATCAACAACCCTTATCAGTTAGTAAAGAATTATCGTTCTACTCCTGGGATCATTGCCGGAGTTAATGCGTACTTCAATCCGGAAGGGAAAGGTTCCCGCGGCGGCTTTTTGAATCAGGCCCTTTCTTATTCGCCGGTGAAGTTTAATAAGAAAAAACTACCGCTCCTCTTAGAGAAAGACGGCAAAGTCGAACCCCTTTTCTCTTTCGCTTTCTGGTCCAATGCCGACACTAAGGCCTTGTCCAATGCAGAGACACTTCGCGATATGGAGGCTATTGCCATCGCAGAGGAAATCGAATCCTTGCTAAAGGAAAATGTCCTCTATGAAGGCCGGAGACTGAGACCCAGCGATATCGCGATTTTGGTTGCAAAGCGCTTCCATGCTGACAAGGTTATTGAAGAGCTGCGCAGGCGGGGCATTCGCACCCTTCGGTCTTCGAATGAAAATGTCTTATGTTCCAAAGAAGCGCACGAACTTAAGAGCGTTCTAGAGGCTATGTACGATCCGAGAGATACTCGTCTTGTGGCTGCGGCTCAGGCAACCAGGATTTTCGGCGACTCGCTGAATGACTTATTGAATAACGATGCGGCCTCCGCGCAGGCACGTCTGTTATTGGAAAACTCAGCAAAAATCTACGAGAAGAGCGGAATTATCGCTGCTGTTTCGAACCTATTTGCCGGCGCCAAAACCGAAGAGCGTTTACTGCAATACGGAGGAGAACGCGCCCTCACGAATTATCAGCACATCTTGGAGCTTCTTCATCAGCAGCACAACACCATTGATAGTCTTCAGGGACTGCTGCGCTGGTTAAAACAAGAACAAAAAAAGAGCAACGACAGCTACACTCTGAGACGTGAAACCGATTCCGATGTTGTTCGAGTTGAGACTATTCACAGCAGTAAAGGCCTTCAATACCCTGTTGTTTATTACCTTGACCGGCCGATAAGCTTTTCCAAAGGTCAGAAATTTAGAGATGATGCGACAGGCGTCATTACCTTCTATGAAACCGAACAGAAGGCACCGGACGACTTCATTGAGAAATCATATGAGGAGTCCATGAGACTGCTGTATGTCGCTATGACGCGAGCCACAGCAAGGGTGGTTCTTCCCTATTTCTTCAAGAAAACTAAGAACGGAGCGCCTCACGGCAGCGTCGGCGGAAAAAATCCGCTTGCTCAGGCTATCAGCGGAGAAACGTCCGGAGGATTGGCCATTATTGGCGGTTTAAACCGACTGCGGGAGGCTTTGAGCCCGAAGGAAGCGTCGGCAAGAGAAGTCAGAAAGGCCTTGCTTGACGGAATTTCCGAGTACAACAAGAACAGCGCACATCCTCTCATGCTCTCTGAGAAAGCTTTAAATGCTTACATTCCTTTTGAGATCCGTTTTGACTTCGAACCCGGCAAATATGGAGACTCCGAAGTCTCCTTCAGACAACCGCCGGAGCATCTTGATCTCAGAGCCGGTCGCGGTGAGAAGCAAAATCGTTCTTGGATTTCTTCCAGTTTCACAAGCTTGTTGAGGACCATGGAAGCACAGGACTCCGCCGTCATCACTGATGAGTCGGAAGCTCTTGAGTCAGAGGAAACTGTCGCGGAATCGAAAGAAGAGGACGTATTGGAAGTCCTCAAAGGCACCCAAAGCGCTGCCGAATTCGGCACGAAAGTCCACGAATTATTAGAAAAGATTTTCGACAAAAATTTCCATAACTGGAAGAACAGAGTCTACAAATTTTTAGATGATCGTTTTAAGGGTTATGTCGCCCCAGAAACTGAAGAACGAAAGGCCGAAATCGAGACTAAAACGGAAGAGTTCTTCGAAAATTTATTCGAAGCAAAGATTCTGCCCTCCGCGCCGGGCTTCCATCTCTCTCAGCTTTTTAAAAATCTTAAAGATTGCCGTCCGGAATTGAAATTCATGCTTTCCGTCGGAGCTCCGATAAAGGGCAGAGAACGTCTGACGGCGAGTCTTTTGGCTGAAACGCTAACGGCCTTTGATTCTCGTTATAAAGACTTTCATTTGTCAGAACTTGATATGCGCGGTTATCTCACGGGCTCCATCGACTTAGCTTTTGCCGCTGACGGCAAATATTGGGTCATCGACTGGAAGACGAACAAAATTGATTACCGCAACAACACTCCTGAGCTCTATACGCCGGAAGCCGTGAACGCCTTGATGAAAAATAATCACTACGAGCTTCAGTTGGCGCTCTATCTCGTTGCGCTCAAACGAATGCTCGAAGTTCGTTTAAATCTGCCGGAAGGTACGGGTTATAAAGCCATCGGAGGGGCGGTTTACTGCTTCCTGCGCGGCATCGACAGGAATGCGCGCGGAACGTACTTTGAACGTCCAAAAGATGCCCTTATCGAATGTTTAGACGACTTCCTGAAAAACGGATTCAGTCGCGAACTCCTGGAATCTCGTGCCAAAGGAGCAGTTTGAAATGATTTCGCAAAACCAAAATTCATTTGAAAACCTCGGCACCATTCTGCTTGACCTTTTAACTCGTCGAGGAAAAACCATTACAGAAGAGCTAAGAGACGCATTGGCGTTCTTCATGCTGCATCTCGGACAAGCCGAACACCTCGGAGGTTTATGTGCCGAGCTTGATGCAACGCCGCAAAATAAAAAGTACGTGGAGCTGCTCAGGGAAGCTGAGCTGCTAACAGACAGCAGCAACAAAATTGCTGACGAACCTAACAACCTTTCTGTCGCTCCTACGCCTTTTCTTCTTGACGAGAGCGAACCGAAAAAGCTGAGAATTTATTCCCGCCGCAATTTTTGCTCTGAAAGCCGTTTGGCCGCAGGTATTCACGGTATGTGCTCTACAAGCGCCAGCGACGTCAACGAGGTAAAAGAGGCCTTAGCACAGCTGGAACAGACGTTAAAGAATGCACGAGAAAACGGCGACAAGAAAGCCTACTCTTTAAATCCTCTGCAGCTGGAAGCCGCCGAACTTGCAGTTTCGGAGAAATTCTCCGTTATTTGCGGCGGTCCCGGTACCGGCAAAACAACCACCGTTGTGAAATTCATTGAAGCCTTTTTGGAAATACATCCGAAGGGCATCATTCAAATGTGTGCCCCAACCGGAAAGGCCACAAGTCGTCTTCTTGAATCCGTAAAAAATCAAGCGGATGCCGGTCCGTCCTCTGCACCTTACTACCCTGCCGTTCGCAAGGCCCTTGCGGAAGATAGACTGACTTCTTTGACGATCCATAAATTGCTCGTCACGGATTTATCCAACGGCAAACGACCTTCAGCAGACAATCCGATCGAAGCAGATCTGCTAATCGTGGATGAGAGCTCAATGATTGACTCCGCCCTTGCGTTAAAACTTATCAGATCAATTGATCCAACCAAAACGCAAACTGTGTTTTTAGGCGACAAGCATCAGCTGGCAGCCGTCGGACCTGGTTCGGTGTTTGCTGACATCTCCGACAATTCGGGTGTTTTGAAAGGCTACATTGTTGAATTAAAAGAGAGCATTCGCTTCAACGACAAATCCGCTATCGGCAGATTGGCGCAGCGCATGCTGGCCTTCGAAGAAGGAAGAGAAGCCGGCATTTCGGACTTTATTTCAGAAGTTGAGTACACGGACGATCAACCTTTTGAAGGATTTAAAGATACCGGCGTGTTTTTCAAATCTGCAGGTAGAAATCTTCCTCTGCAGGCTCAGAAGTGGTTAGAGGAAAAACTCGATTCCTACTGCAACGCAGTCGAAAACTTAAACCTGACTTTAACTTTGAACGATAAAAACGAAGTGGATTCAAGATCAGCCAACTTCGAAAACCTTCCTAATGATGTACAACAAGCTCTTAAAGACGTCTGGAACGAACTGAGTACTTTCCGTCCGTTGTGCGCACAACGTGAAGGTCCGACCGGCGTCAATGCCGTCAATGATTATTGCGAAGATTTTGTTAAAACGGCTTTCATAGTTCCATCCGCAGACGACATGTACAACGGCAAGGTCATCATTGTTCGTCAAAACGACTCCGGCCTTGGTGTCGCCAACGGCGACGTCGCTGTTATTTTCGGCTTGAAGACGGCTGATTCCGACAAACCGATGTGGTATGCATTCATCGGTGATCTGAAGAAAATCGTTCCGGCTCAGCTGCTGCCGAAATATGACACCGCCTTTGCAATCACCATCCATCAATCGCAGGGTTCCGGCTTCCGTGATGTAGCCATCTTCCTGCCAACACTAAGTGCCGGAAGTGATGCTGCCTCTTTATGCACGCGCGAACTTCTTTATACCGGCATTACTCGCTCGGAAAAAACGTGCCAGATTTTCGGGGCTAAGGATGCCCTAGACATGTCGTTAAAGACCGTCACGCAGCGCAGCGGAGGACTGCCTCAGCGGCTTAAAGAACGTTTCAGCGAACAAGGATAATTTCTCTTTCTGAGGGAAGAAGCCGAGCCGGTTAATCGAACCGAATCGGCTCTTCTCTTTCTTGAACTATGACAGATAGAAAATCAGTTCCTCAAAAACAGGAGCTCCGCCCAAATACTAAAGAGCAAATGCTCAAACGCTTTAAAGAAAATTTAAACACCTTCAAAAAGACGTTTGATTATCTCAAAGACAAATGAGTACACCATTAGATATTGATGCGGTGGTCTTGATCAACGAAGCTCTCACCGGCAATCGCTGCTCAGAAGAAAGAAAACAGCGAGTAGGCGGATGTCTGTCCAGCTATTCCTATTACGACACCGTCAGAGAGCAGATAACAAGCATCGTCGTCAGCCTTCTCAAAGGTCATTTCTTTCAGGACGGCAACAAAAGGACGGCGCTGGCGATTTACTTGGATCTGTGCCAAAACAATGGAATCAAGTTCTTGTCGGATCAAGACCGCTTAGGCGATGTTTTAATAGACATCGCTGCCAACCAGCGAGGCATCACTGAAAACACACGATTGCTCTTTCCGGATTAAAAAAGAAGTACCTCCTCGAGTTTGGCCTTTTAACAGTCTAATTTCCAAAAAAGACGTTTTCTTTGACACCAAGAATCCCAATACTTAAAAGATAGATCATCTTTAATTCGGTCTTTTAAAAACAAAAATCCCCTCCAAATTTTTATTTCATCTTTCGCTTATTTCGCTAAAACAGGCCGTTACTCTATCCGGATTGAAAAGAGAAACTCGTTCTCAAGCTCGTCTACTCACGATATATGTTCAATACTTGTTCAATCGTGTTCAATTTCTGCTCAATTCTCAAAAATTGAGGCTTTCTTTGACAGCAAAAATACCAATACTTAGAGGTTAAACTATCTTTAATTCTATCCTTTAAAGATAAAACTCCCCTCTGAATTTTTATTTCGTCCTTCGCTGAATTTCGCTAACAGAGCCTAGAACGTCTTTCCGTATCCAGACGCGTCTTTCGGCTTTGTGGGAACTTCTTGTTCTTACTTCAGAGAGTCGAAATTCGGAACTGCTTCCAGCAAGCGACAGGTGTAAGGATCTTTCGGACGATTAAGGATTTCTGCCGCCGATCCTGCTTCTACCACTTCTCCGGACTTCATCACAATGACTTCATCGGCAAGGTAACGAACGACGCCGAAGTTATGAGTGATGAACAAGTACGAGATATCTCGGCTTCTTTGGATTTCGTTCAAAAGATTCAGGATTTGGGCCTGCACGGAAACATCCAAAGCCGATGTCGGTTCATCACAAATCAGAAGTTTGGGTTCGACCACCAACGCACGAGCTATCGCCAAGCGCTGTCTTTGTCCGCCCGAGAACTCATGCGGATACCGATTCAATGAATCGGAACGAAGCCCGCAAAGACCGATGACATCTTCAATTCTTCCGAGCGCTTCACTCGCAGGAATATCAGGGTGCAGGCTCTCCAACCCTTCAAGCAGAATTTCCTTAACACGCATTCTCGGATTCAAACTGGAGAATGGATCTTGGAAAATAACCTGCATATCGACGCGGGCTTGTCGAAGATCGGGACCGTTCAAGCTGCCTAAGTCTTTTCCGTTCAAGAGCGCAGAACCAGTGATTTTTGCCTGCAGTCGGAGAAGTTGGAGGATGCCTCGGGCCACCGTGGTTTTGCCGCTGCCGCTTTCTCCGATCAATGCCGTTGTCAGCCCTCTGCGCACATCGAATGAGACATTGTTGACGGCTTTGGCGTATTCCGTCGGACGCAGAAAACCGCCGCGAATCGGAAACCAAACGCTGTAATTCTTGACTTCAAGAATGCGAGGCACATCTTTCTGCTCTCGCTCAACAACAACATCACTTCGCGGAAGTTCGACCGGATCATTTTCAGGAAACAGGCAGCGAACTTTTCGGTCTCCAATCTCCTGCAGGACAACTTTATGCTGAGAACATTCGGGACGAGCTTTTTTACAGCGCTCGGCAAATCGGCATCCATGGAACTCTCGATTCAAGCGAGGAACCATGCCCGGTATTGCCTCGAGCATCTGGCTCTTTTGCTTTCCTTCAGGAAGCGCCTTCAAAAGATTGCGCGCATAAGGATGCAATGGCTTGGAGAAGAACTCACGTGCTGAAGCTTCTTCCACCAGCTCACCGGCATACATCAGCCCTACCCTGCCTGCGACCTGAGCCACAACAGCCAAATCATGTGTAATCAGCAGAATGCCGATGTTTTCGGTTTCCTTGAGATGCTTTAAAAGATCAAGAATCTGAGCTTGAACGGAAACGTCCAGCGCCGTCGTCGGTTCGTCTGCAATCAAATAGTTCGGCTCGGCCGCTAGTGCAATAGCGATCATAACGCGCTGCTTTTGACCGCCGGAGAGTTCAAACGGGAATGATTTCATTCTGCGTTCGGGCTCAGGGATTCCGACTTTTTTCAGCCAGTCGAGTGCTTTTGCTCGCGCTTCTTCGCCGCGCAGCGGTGTATGAAGAAGAATTGTCTCGACAATTTGATCCCCGACAGTCATCACCGGGTTTAACGACGTCGCCGGTTCCTGGAAAATCAAACTGATCTTGAAAGAGCGAATATTGCGCATCGCAGCTTCCGGCAAACCCATGATTTCTGTTCCGTCAACGGTAACAACACCGCTCGAGACTCGTCCGGAGCTCGGAAGCAATCTCAGCAGAGAAAAAGCCGTCATAGATTTGCCGCACCCGGACTCTCCGACTAAAGCGCAGATTTCGCCTCGATTAAGCGTCAGGCTCAAACCGTCTACAACGCGAACCGTATCCTCGGAAGTGAGGATTTCAGTCACCATATTAGAAATACGGAGCATTACTTTTTCCTCCCGATTTTGAGGACCAGTCTCGGGTCAAATGCTTCCCGAACGGCAGACGCAAACAAGTTGGCAGACAACACAAGTGTGAGCATGAAAGTGAAAGCCGCGCAAAGGTTCCACCAGACAACCGGTGTGCGGGAAAGTTCAAGACGTCCGGCATTAATCATGGAACCGAAACTGTGTGTCGTCGGATCAACGCCGACACCGACGTAAGAAAGCACCGCTTCATATAGAACAATGCCGGAGAAATCCAATACCGCCACAATCAAAATGATGTGGATCACGTTGGGCAGCACATGACGCTTCATGATCTTAAACGGCCCTAATCCGAAGGCACGAGCCGCTTGGATATAGTCCAGCTGAGAAATCTTTAAGGTCTCGGCGCGAAGGAGACGTGCGAGCGTGGCCCAGCCCGTCAGACCGATGATGATTGAAAGCATGAACAGACGAAGGTCGGCTCTCTCAATGCCGGTCGCATACATGCCGGGATGAGAATCAATGAACACCTGAATCATCAGCACGGAAGCCGCAATCAAAAGAACGCTCGGAATTGAAGACAACGTCGTGTAAAGGTACTGAATTAAGTCGTCTACCCAGCCCTTGAAGAATCCGGCACAAATTCCCTGAACCACGGCAAACGGAAGCGTCGTCAACGTCGCCAGAGTTCCGATCACAAGCGCTGTACGCACCGACTTAAAGGCTTGATACAGGACATCGTTGCCTGTTTGATCTGTCCCCATCACGTGGTAATACGGCCAAAGCGCGCCGATCAGGCACCCGAGGACGATTAAAACAGAGCAGGTCGTAAGGACTGCTTCATAAGGAACTTCATCGCGGCGCTTAAATAGCGTACGCACCTCTCCCTTGAATGAGCGATCTTTATATCGAGCAATCAGTCCGACCGTTAAGAACCACAGCAAAGCGCTAAGCACGAGTCCTGCACCTAGCCCGCAGGCCGATTTAACGATGATGTCTTCTGCCCAATCGGCGTTATTTTTGAGGTGCGCTCCTCCGGCTTTCAGCGGTTCGTAATCGCGCACGGGTTTGCCGTCTTCAAAGCGGGAAATTTTTTCAAATGTCTGAGTCGCAAGCGGCATCGAATAAGACTTCTCTTCGGCAGAAGAGGCTTTGCCTAGCGCTTTATCCAACAGGGAATAAGCCTTGACGTCATAGATCGGGCGCCCGGCCTGAACATCAATGACCGGACGAAAGTGCACAGAATCTACGACGGAGAGCAGAAGGAAGAAACACAGCAGCGAAAGCGAGCACAGCGAGGCGCCGGAACTCACAACATAGCGCCATCGTGCTTTGAGCTCTTCGGAGCGGGCAACATGAATCAGATAAAACGTTAGTGCCGCAAGAAGGACGACAATCACGATATCCGTTGGAAGCAAAACAAATTTAGGCATCATTTCAAACGGATCCTCGGGTCGGCAATCGTGTAAGCTACGTCCGTCAAAATCAGACCGATAACATACAGCACGGTTCCTACAAAAACCATGGTACGGACAATGGCGAAGTCCTGAGCATTAATCGCGTCAATCGTGAAGCTGCCTAAGCCCGGAATGCCGAAGAAGCTTTCCATCACTAAGGAGCCTAAAAACAGCATCGGAAGCACGGCAACCGTTGAAGTCAGAATCGGCAGGCTGGCGTTGCGCAGAACGTGTTTAAACAGGACGGCCGTTTCGCTTAAGCCCTTCGCGCGAGCGGTACGAACGTAATCCTTGTTGATTTCTTCCAGGAACATCGAGCGGTACAGCAGCGCATCGCCTCCGATGCGAGAGAAAACGCCGATCGCAATCGGAAGAATCAGGAACGAAATCATGGCCGTTCCCGTCTCAAAACCTGAGATCGGAACGAGCCGCAGGACTTTTGAGAAGAGCCACTGCCCGAAAATAATGTAGAAAAGCGATGAGATCGACATCATGACAATGGCAAAGACCACGCCGCCGATCTCAAGCTTCGTGTGCCGGAAGAACACTAAACCTAAAGAAAACACGACAATCACGAAGACGCCGAGCAAAAAGGTCGGAAACGCCAAAGCAACCGAAGGCCACATTCGGTTTTTGATTTCATAAGCAATGTCACGTCCCGCGTCCGATGCACCGAGGTCTCCGACCATCAGCCGCGCACTGTGCTGCCAAAAAATCGTATCCGTAAGCTTGTCTGAGCCTTTGGCCTTCTCATTCCAGAGCAGCGGTTTGTCGTAACCGTGTTCTTCTTTCCAGTTCTGGATCGCTTCGGCCGTCACACGCTTGCCGCCGATATTGAGGCGCGCCATATCATCCGGCGTGTTGACCGTAAAGAACAGCATAAAGGTGAGCAGATTGACGCCGATCAGAATCAGGAAGCCGTAGCCGATGCGTCTTAAGAGATAACGAATCATTTGACGTCCTCCTCTGTAGTGCGTGCGGTCATTCGTTCCCGCTTTCTATGAAGAGCCACGGCCGGAATAATCACCAACGCCGACAGCAGAACAAAAACGAGCAGCGGCCAGTAAATGGGTTTGTTCCATTCTTTAATAGCCTTCACTCGCGTCTCAAGATCGAGCCTAAGGTACTGAATGTGATTGCGCACAACCTGCGTGGGTTTGCCGTTGTGCACCCACTGATGGAAAGCCGCGGAACTCGTCGGAAAGTAACCGAATGTCCACGGCGCATCTTCCTGGACGATCTTGATCAGTTCATTAATGGCCTCGGCCTTATCCGGGCCTTCGTCCATATAACGCATACGGCTGAAGAGCTCGTCGTACTTCGGATTTTGGTAGTTCGAAGCGTTCTCTCCCGAGCCGCCCGTCTTGGACTTAGCGTTAGGGCCGTAAAGCAGGAACAGGAAATTTTCTGCATCCGGATAGTCGGCCAGCCAGCCCCATAAGAAGAGCTGGTGATTCCCGGAGATCACTTTATCCTGGAAACGGTTGTAGTCCGTGCCGCGGATATCGAGCTGAATGCCGATCTTGGCAAACTGCTTCTGGTACCAGTCGAGCACAGCCTTCGTTGAAGGAGACGCTGCCGCCTGGAAGCCGAGATTCAAGACTAAAGGCTCGCCGGTTTTTGCATCACGGCCGCCGGGGTAGCCTGCTTCAGCTAAGAGTTTCTTGGCTTCTTCAATGGATTTGCGGCGGACGAGTCCGTCTTCGGTCTTTTCGTAAACGATCGGGTTAAAGGCCGCAGCGCCGTCCTCTCGATATCCGAAAAGTCCCGGCGGCAGGGGTCCATGCGCGGGAGACGCCAGCCCTTTCTCAAAGATCTGGATATATTCTTCCCAGTCCATGGCAATAGAAATCGCCTGACGAAGCTTCTTGTTGCGCTCGCGCTCTTCGGGCGTCTTGCCTTCTCCTACGACCGGATCCATCCAGTTAAAGCCGAAGTACGTGTTTTGCGCTTCTATGGTCTGCGGAAACTGCAGTTTCTTTTCTTTGTACTCTTTTTCTTTTTCCGCGCTGTCGGCCATGCCGATCAAGAAGCCCTGACCGTTGTCGAGACGTTCAATCTGCGGAGAGTCGTAGTAGCCCTGAAGGAACTTCGTACGAAGCGGCACGCTTTCTTTTTCGGCCGTGATTTCAATCCGATCAATGAAAGGCAGCGGTTTTCCGCAGTCCTTTAAAAATCCTTTCGCTTCATCGCCGGGCTCCCCCGCGCAGGGATAAAGCTCCGTCTTACGGAAATTCGGATTGCGCTCCATGACATGTTTGCGGTTCTCAATCGATTCCACCAGCATGTAAGGGCCGGTACCCACGGGCCAATAGTTCAAAGACAAGTTGTTTTTGGCCATGCCCTTCTGGGCGTAGAAGGCTTCGGCCTCCCACGGAACCGGCGCAAAGAACGTCATGGCCAGCCAGTTGGGGAACTGCGGGTACTTTCCTTTGACTTCGAGCCGCAGCGTGTACTTATCCGGCGCCGAAACACCTTTGAGCTCAAACTTCCGCAAGTCTAAGAAAGGTAAGTCTCTGTCAGAGGGCTTGAGATCGGCGCGAAGGCGTTTGTCTTCTGCGCGAACCTGAACGGCAAAGTCTTTCAATCCCGGAAGATAGTTCACCATCGTCTCGTAGTCCGGAGCAATAATGCGGGGATTGGCCATTCGCTTGATCGAGTAAACAAAATCCTCGGCGGTCAGCTCTCGCGTACCCTTCTGCGGCAAATCCATCGGATTGTGCAGCTCGTCGATGACTTCAGGCGCTAACGCGTGGTTGATGTATTCGCCCTTTTCGTTCTTGGCAAAAGCCGGATGAGGCGCAAAGAGGATTCCTTTTTTGATCGGAATCTCGTAAACACTCAGAGCGATTTTTTCCGCCGAAGCAGTCTCAGGTAAGGCCTTTCCGTCTTTATCCAGATAAACGGGTTTAACGACCTCTGCTGCGGAACGAGGGATCAGGCGATAAGGGCGCTCTAGGAAGTGATACTGGTAAAGCGGTTCGTAAATACTGTAGGTGTAAGGCGTCTCATCGGAAGAGTAAGAACTCGTCGGATCCAAATGCTTCGGACTGCGGCCGGAGAACGGCGTGTAAAGCGTATTGGAGGCAAGTTCTTTTTCCGTGTGAACAGAGTTCGGAATTTCTTTGCAGGAGGTCAGTGCGATCACAGCAAAGACAGCCGCTGACAACCTAAGGAGCCTGCCGTAAGTTGCGCCGTATCCTACTTTAATTTTCACTGCTGTTCCTTTCGCCTATTTTGGGACGAGATATCTTATCAGATCACAAAAAATTCCAAAGAAATAAAATAGTTAGGGACGGTTTCCCGTCTAGGGGTATTCCCAACTTTTTAAGATTCGCGAAAGATTTTATCGCTCCGAAAAACGGGTATAAAGAATGACCTTTCAAGCCTGATTCTCAGGTACCCGTTTGTTAAAATGCGCTCTTATGTGAGGCTGGGCTTCAAGGAGCCTTTTTGAGCGCGCTTACGCGCGCTCGGATGAGAATTTGTTGATGGAAAAACACTATTTCGACTGGCCGGTTCGCGTCTACTACGAAGACACAGACTGTGCACGAGTGGTTTATTACGCCAACTACTTCAGGTTCATGGAACGCGCACGCACGGAATGGCTGCGCGCATTGGGCTGGAGTCAGGAGCGGCTGTACTCAGAGCTCGGCGTCGTCTTTGTCGTCGCCGAAGCCAAAGCCAAGTACAAGAAACCGGCCCGGCTGGATGATGAATTAGTGGTTCGATCAACGGTCACCGCGTGCGGCCGTACTTCTTTTGAATTTCATCAGGAAATTCTGAGAGGAGATGAAGTGCTCAACGTCGGAGACGTTCGCTGCGGCACGCTCGACGCGCACACATTCCGCCCGGTGGCTATGCCCGAGCCTATTTCAGAACAACTCAAAAAACTTTTAACTCATTAATCATTCGTTAGTACAAGGGACTGTGATGGAAGCATCTGCCGATTTATCAATCATTACTTTGGTTGCTCATGCGAGCGCCGTTGTTCAGATTGTTTTGGCTATTCTTTTGATTTTCTCTTTAGTGAGCTGGACCATTATTTTTCAGAAATGGTTCCAGATGAGCCGTGCAAGAAGAGAAGCCCGCAACTTCGACAAGCGTTTCTGGGGCGGTGCAGATTTAAATAAACTCTACGAAAGCGCCACCGAGCGACGCTCTTCCATCGGTCCTCAGGAGGGCATCTTTTACTCCGGCATGACCGAGTTCTTAAGAAGCCGCGCGAGCAATCTCGAAGCCCGCGCCGGCACCTTCGGCGTCATTGACGGTGTGTCTCGCGCCATGCGCGCCCGTTATCAGAGAGAACTCGACATTCTCGAGTCGGGCTTGAGCGTTTTGGCGACCATCGGTTCCGTTTCTCCGTACATCGGTCTGTTCGGCACCGTATGGGGCATCATGGACGCCTTCACAGGCTTGGGCAACCTGGAAAGCGCTTCGCTGGCTGTCGTCGCCCCGGGTATTGCCGAAGCTCTGGTGGCAACCGCGATCGGTCTGTTTGCCGCTATTCCTGCCGTTATCGGCTACAACCGCTTTGCTTATAGTCTGGATCGTCTCTCGAGCCAGTACGAAAGCTTCATGCAGGAATTCCAGAACATTTTGGGTCGTCAGGCCTAAGGACGCAACATGGCACGTAACGGCAAAAGACGTCTTTTAGCAGAGATGAACGTCGTCCCGTACATTGACGTGATGCTCGTTCTCGTGGTGATCCTGATGGTCGCCGCCCCATACGTCAATCCTTCGATCGTCGATCTGCCGAAAGTCAATAAAGCGGCTCGCACTCCGGATAAAGTTGTCGAAGTCATTATCTCGCCAGACGGCAAACTCCAGATCCGCGATACCGCAAAGAAATTAACTCCGGTTGATTTCCCTCAGTTAGTCTCTACGGTCGAATCGATGCAGACCGACGGAAATCAGGTTCCGGTTGTCATTGCTGCGGATAAAACCGTCGCATATGAAAAAGTCATCGACGTGATGCGCAATCTACAAAAGGCCAACATCACGCGTATCGGTCTGTCATTGCAACTTGAAGGAAGCGGTGCCAAGTAATGGACGACTTATCTCCGAATCAAGCGAATCGGCTCTCAGGCGCTCAGGGTTATTGGGGCACGGCTTTTGTGCTCGCTTTAATCGCCCACGGGCTTCTTTTTGTGCTGCTCTTCGTTTCCATGCAATGGAGATCGGAGCCGACAGGCCCCGTCTATGCCGAACTGTGGAACGGCGACATGCCGGCAGCAGAAGCCCCGGCAGAGACGCAACCGGAACCGCAGCCTGAGCCGGAACCCGAGCCTCAGCCCGAACCGGAGCCCCAACCTGAACCTCAGCCGGAACCGGAACCCGCTCCCGAGCCTCCTGCTCCGGAAGAGCCTCAGCAGCAGCTGCCTCCGCCCCCGCCTCCTATCGCTCAGACGGATTTAGATCGTCAAGCCAATCTGCTTGAGGATCCGGACATCGTCCAAGAAAGACTCGACCGCGAAAAGAAGAAACAGGAAGAGGAAAAACAACGCATTCTTGAGCGCGAACGTCAGCTTCAGGAAGCCAAACGAGCTGAAGAGCAGCGCAAAGCCGAAGAAGCTCGCCAGGCTGAACTGCGCCGTCAGGAAGAAGAACGACGCATCGAAGAACAGAAGCGTCAGGAAGAGCTGAAGAAACAAGAAGAGCAGAAACGCTTAGCGGAGGAAAAACGTAAGGCTGAAGAAAAAGCAGAAGCCGAGCGCAAAGCCAAGCAGGAAGAACTCAAGAAGCAAGCTCAGGAACGCGAACGCAAGATCGCTGAAGAAAAGGCTCAGCGAGAAAAAGCCTTAGCTGAAAAGCGCAAGGCTCAAGAAGAACTCAATCGTCAGAGAGCCCAAGAACAGGCGAATGCCGCCCGCAGAAAAGAAATGCTCAGCCGCTTAACCGGCCAGAGCGGATCTGCCATGGGTTCAGGCTCCGGCGCCATGACGAACTTTCAGCAAGCCCAGTACAACAACCGTATCGTTGCCTGCATCCGTCCGCATATTACGTTTAATACGCCGGCCGGCGCCAAACGCGGAATGTACGTTGCCAAGTTCGATGTCCGACTGCTCAAGAACGGTCAGAAGGCTGTTCCGCCCAAGATGATCAGCAGCAGCGGTCTGAAGGCTTTCGATACAGCGGTGGAAAAAGCGATTCTGATGTGCAATCCCTTCCCCAAACCCCCGGTAGGAGACATTCCCTCTTCTATTACATTGACATTTGATCCGGTTGACGACGCAAACGGTCGTTAACCTAACGGAGACAGCCTATGAGTACCTCGGCAGCCGCATCCGCCGAAATCGCCAAAGTCGCACAAACAGCGGCTACGACAGAAGAACTTTTAAGCGGCGACAGCAACATCCTGGATCAACTCCTGCTGATGTTTGAAAAAGGGCTTAACCAGCCGATCATCTATTGGCAGCTGGCCTCCATTCTGGGCTCACTGTTTTTAGCTTGGCTGCTCGGCAAATACATCCGCATGCGGATTATTAAGCACTTAGCCGCCAATGAAATCATCGAAAGCGACGAGATCAAAGCGGAAGAAGGCGAAGCCCCTGTCAAGCCTGAACATCGCGAGAGCGCCTTCTGGGCAAAGGTAAGACGAGGCATAGAGACGCTGATTTTGCGGCTGAGTTTCCCGCTGCTTGGAATGTTCTTCATCGCGGTCAGCACCTTTACCGTGCGACTTTTCGGCTTGCTTCCTAAGAAAGCCCTGCCGCTGGAATCCATTGCGTGGCTGATTCTCGGGGCCTACGTTGTGATCCGCACGGTCGTATTTCTGCTGCACTCACTTTCGCGCAAATACAACAGCAGCCTGGATAACTTCCTGACGTTTTCGATTTGGGGCGGTGTCGCGCTTCAGATCGTCGGTGTACTGCCTAAGTGCGTCGAATTCATGCAGACCACCAAAATTCCGCTGGGAAGCACCAACGCAACGGTTTGGTCTGTCTTCCTTTCCGGCTTCTCGATTGCCTTAGCGCTCTTTATCGCGAAGTGGATCGGTCAGTTCTTTGAGAAATGGATAAACAGCCTTCCGACCATGGAGTCCAACGTCCGCGTTGTGATCATCCGGGTAGTCAAGGTCGTTTTAGTGACGATTGCGATTCTGATCGGTCTGGCTTCCGTTGGTATTGACATCACCGTGCTTGGTGTCTTCGGCGGTGCCATCGGTGTCGGCTTAGGTTTCGGCTTACAGAAAATTGCCTCTAACTACGTCAGCGGATTCATTATTCTTCTGGATAAGAGCATCAAAATCGGAGACTTGGTGAACGTTTCCGGCGTTGAAGGTATTGTGACGGACATCAAGACGCGCTACACAGCGGTTAAGGCTTACGACGGCAGCGTAACGATTATCCCGAACGAGAATTTCGTCACCAGCAGCGTTCGCAATACCTCGTACCTGTTGGGTCCGGGACGTGCGACCGTCATGGTGAGGGTGGACTACGGCGGCGACATTGATGAAGTCATTGAGCTCATGACCGATATCGTCCGAAAACAGCCGCGCGTGCTGATCAATCCGGCGCCCTACACCATTCTGACGAACTTCGGAGCCGACGGTATTGAACTGACGTCGTACTTCTGGGTTCCCGACCCCGAAAAAGGCACCGCGACTTTGAGGTCCAACATTGGTCGCGCGATGTTCCGTGAATTCAACAAGCGCAAGATCAACATTCCGTTCCAGCAGAGGGATCTGCATATCATTTCGATGCCGGAAGTGATATGCAAAGTCGAAAACGACGTTCCTGCCCCATCGAAGTCCGAAGCAAAAGCAGGAACATAACGGTTTCTAACCTCTAATCAATCTGAAAAGTCGAAGCTCAGCCCTTCGACTTTTCTTTCTTGAATCTCTAATCCTCAAGTCCAACATCTTTCAAATTTTTCCGATATGTTTCGCAAGTTAGGCCCGTGGTTCATATTCGTCGCTGCATTGTTCGTCATGAGTTTAGGTATCGCACTCGTGACTCGAGGCAATCTCGGAACCACGCCCATCAGCTCTCTGCCATTAGTGTCGTCTTATGCCAGCGGCTTAACCTTCGGTGAAACTACTTTCTTCATTAACTTGCTCTTTGTTGCTGCACAGTGGCTGCTGCTCCGAAAATCCATCAACAAGCTTCTACTTCTCTCGCAAATTCCGATCACATTCGCCTTCTCTTACTTCATCGATACATCTATGCAGATCACTGAGTTCTTGTCTTCAGATATTTATTGGAAATGTTTTGCAGTCTCGATGCTTGGAAACGTGGTTCTCGGACTCGGCGTTGCTTTAGAAGTGTTTGCCGGCGCCGCAGCGTTACCCGGGGAAGGACTCGTACTTGCGGTCAGTACGGTTCTGCACAAGCCATTTTCATCCGTCAAAATCGCCAATGACGTTATTTTGGTTTTGTTGGCTTTACTTCTTAGTTACTGCGTTTTCCACGAAATACGCGGGCTGCGGGAAGGAACTGTTATTTCGGCGTTATGCGTCGGCATCTTTGTGAAATTCTGGCTTGCCGGTCTTACAAAACTTTTCAAGAGAGCGCCAGCGGACACAGAGTAACTTTTAGAGCTTTCCAGCCGCAGCGGAGATCGGAGAATTTAAATCAGGCTCGATGAGTCGGAATCGTCAGCTTCAAGGCCTTGCTGATTCTAAATATCGTTTCGAATTTAGGTGATCCTTCGGGGCTGAGCGCTCTGTACAAACACTGCTTTGAGAGACCTGTCTCCTTTGCGAGCTGAACCATTCCTTTAGCCTTCACCATTTCGCCAAGTGCCCTTCTAACGAGTGATCCATCTCCCAGATCTTCTTCAACACAGGCCTTGAAAAAAGCTTCGGGATTGTTTTCCGTATTGATAAGGTAGTCCTGGATGTCAAATTCTTTGCCAAGCTTCGTAGTCACGCTTTGTACTCTTCAAGTAAGTTCCTCGTCGAAACCTTCAGCGAAAGTTTAAATGAACGCAGGCTTTCTTGATTGAACTCGGCAGCCTCTTACGCGGCTACCGACTCCAGCTGTTGAGTTTTGCATTGCATTAACCGTTGAATTTGGGACTTGAAGCTGAGTAATGGGCTAACGGGGTTTTCCTCATAGTTCGCTTTTTACTATTGACTTCCTCCCCTCCATAAATGAAGAGGATTCCTACCACTTCTCCGACAGCCGTAGCTTAATGTCGAAGTTGCCTCGGCGGGTTTCTGCTTCAGCGGGATTGCCCAAAGGAGTACAGCTTGGTTTTTGCACGTTCTCCAAAAGGAGTTTCACGTGCTTGGACACAACCGTATACTCCTTCAGGTCTCACATCTCTCCACAGACTTAACTTCGGGACAGCCCGCCCCTAGATCTGAAAAGATAGAGCCAGTTTAGCATAGCCAGTCCTTCGGACTGGGCCCTTATTTCACCGTCTTAATAACGGTGCTTTACGGGCCTAGCTGGTAAAAGCCTAGTAAAAACAGTCCATAGGCAGAATATCTCAAAATGATTTTCTATAAATTCGATAGTTTGATAATCGAATTTATTGATTTAATGCGTCAAAATTTCTCGCTCAAGACTACTATATTTATATCTGTTAGAGAGCGAACATTTCGCCTTTCGCAAAGACAGAATAACTTGTGAACCGAGGTCGGAAGAAATAACCCAACCCTGCTGACAATTTTCTCGCTACTACTATGATGCAAAGAAGAAAGATTAGGCCTTGGAGCAAATTACAGAAAGAAGTGTATTTGCTTGTCGATCCAAAATTAGACTTTCAGATCCATTGTGTAGCCTACCGAATGGGAAGCCAATATGGAAGTACTGACTTACCAAGGTATTGGATCACGTTAGACAAAGAAACCATCTTCGATTATCCGAAGCACTTTATCCATTCCGAAGGCCCAGACGAAAACTCTCGTATCGCTTACGAAGCTTTATCTATCTATCCGTATAGCAGCGAAACCTCTGAGATTTCGAACATGCTTCGAGAATACATTGATACGCCTTTGTCGGAATTAATGACTAAGAGATCATTGGGGACTCACAGACATTCTTCGAGCCGCCGATAGACGAATAGGTCAAAGAAGACTGGCAGAGTTAGCAGAAATCGTCAGCAACCCAGCCGCACAAAAAATTCTGAAGCAGAGGATAAATACATACAAGGAAAAGCAGAGGAAAGCCGCAGAAGCAGACGGCTTCTGAGCCAGCCTCGGAAGGACACCTAAAGAAATTAAAAGGGCGCCAGAAAATCCCTGCAGCAGGTTTTCCGACGCCCTAAAAGGAAACGCTTCTTCGCTTAGCGGACTTTGATCTTGGCGATCAGTTTGTCAGCGATTTCGGTGACAGGAACGTTTTCGTTCTGGAGATCTCCGCGGTGAGCGTATTCAACTTCACCGTTCTTCAGGCCGCGGTCACCGATCGTAACGCGATGCGGAACACCGATCAGTTCCCAGTCAGCGAACATGACCCCGGGACGCAGACCTCTGTCATCGAGGATGACGTCAATGCCGGCTTCGCGCAGACGACCGTAAAGCTCGTTAGAAGCCTTCTGAACTTCTTCGCTCTTGTCATATCCGACGGGGCAGATCACTACGGTGAACGGAGCAATGCTGTCCGGCCAGATAATGCCTTTATCGTCGTGGCCTTGCTCGATAGCTGCGCCCAGCAGACGAGAAATACCGATACCGTAGCAACCCATCTGAAGCAGCTGGGGCTTGCCGTTTTCGTCCAGGTAAGTCGCATTCATCGGAGCAGAATACTTGTCGCCGAGGAAGAATACGTGGCCGACTTCGATGCCGCGCTGCATCTTGAGCGTGCCTTTGCCGTCTGGAGAAACATCGCCTTCAACGACGTTACGGATATCAGCAACAACATCCGGTTCTCTCAGGTCACGGCCCCAGTTCACGCCGCGGATGTGATAGCCCTCTTCGTTGGCGCCGACAATGAAGTCGCTCATGTTGGCAACGGTTGTATCGGCAACGATGGTGACATCCTTAGGAATACCGACAGGGCCGAGATAACCCGGTTTAGATCCGAAGGTATCTTCAATTTCCTTGTCGGTTGCAAAGCGGAATCCGCCCTTAAGCGCTTCCAGCTTTTCGGCTTTAACTTCATTAAGAGTGTGATCGCCTCTGAGAAGCAGAAGAACGATTTTTGCAGGCAGCGGATTGCCTTTTTCGTCCTGGTGATCAACTGCCAAAACAATAGATTTAACGCTGGCTGTCAGCGGCTTATTCAGAAGTTCAACAACAAGCTCGCACTTGTCGCGGCCCGGAGTCGGAACCTTTTCCATGGTCTCTGTGGCTTCTGCGCGTTTTTCGATCAGGCAGGGAGCTTCGGCCAATTCGATATTGGCAGCGTATTCGCTGTCCGGGCAGAAAACGATCAAATCTTCGCCGGTATCAGCGATCACCTGGAATTCCTGAGAGCGAGAGCCGCCGATGGAGCCGGAGTCAGCGCGCACTGCTCGATAAACCAAACCCAAGCGATCAAAGATGCGGCAGTAAGCTTCGAACATCTTGTCGTAGCTCTTGCCGGCGTCTTCAGCCGTACGGTCAAAAGAGTAAGCGTCTTTCATGACAAAGTCGCGGCCGCGCATCACGCCGAAACGAGGACGACGTTCGTCACGGAACTTTGTCTGAATCTGGTAGAAGTTCACCGGGAGCTGACGCCAGGACTTGATTTCCTGACGAGCGATGTCGGTCACGACTTCTTCGCTGGTAGGCTGAAGAACAAAGTCTCTGTCGTGTCTATCTTTAAAGCGAAGCAGTTCAGAGCCGTACTTCTGCCAGCGGCCGGTTTCCTGCCAAAGCTCAGCAGGCTGGACGATCGGCATCAGAAGTTCGATGGCGCCGGCACGGTCCATTTCTTCTCTGACAATACGTTCAATCTTCTTCAAAGAGCGAAGGCCCATCGGCATGTAGTTATAGACGCCGGCTGCAAGCTTACGGATCATGCCTGCGCGAAGCATCAGCTTCTGGCTAACGATTTCTGCATCTGCAGGAGCTTCTTTCTGTGTTGAAATAAAAAATTGTTTTGCTCTCATTACGAATTCTCAAAAACGAGCCGGCAGGCCGGCAGTCTACGATTAGGTTCGGATCTTATGACTTCTTTTCCTGCCTCTATATAATGGGCAGACACAAATAAGTTATTTTAAAGTTTTTATGCTTGATCAACATGGATACCGACCAAACGTCGGGATTATTTTGACCAATCCTCTCAAACAAGTTTTTTGGGGGAAACGTTTGGGTCAGCATTCCTGGCAATTTCCGCAGGGCGGTATCAACCGCGGGGAATCGCCTCGCGAAGCCATGTTCAGAGAGCTTTGGGAGGAGCTTGGTCTCTTTGAAAACCAGGTCCGTATCATCAGCCGCACCGAAGACTGGCTGCGCTATGACGTTCCCGACCGCTGGATTCGCCGCGATCTGCGCGGCATCTACAAAGGCCAAAAGCAGATTTGGTTCCTCTTAGAGTTTCTCGGTAAAAACAAAGACATCAACTTGAAAGCCACCAACCATCCGGAATTTGAAGCCTGGAAATGGAATGACTATTGGGTTCCGCTGAGCCAAGTGATTGACTTCAAGCGCGGTGTTTATAAAGAAGCTCTGAAGGAATTAGCTCCTGCTCTCTTCACAGATAAAAAACACCTTGTTCCGCCTGCAGGATGGGAAAAAGCGGAGGGGCCGGGACACTTCCGCCTTTACAAATAATCGTCTTTACGAGATCACTTGTTCATCACGACCATGTTGTCCTGATGAATCAGCTCTCTCTGTTCTAAGTAGCCTAGCTCTTCCACAACTTCATCGCTGTGCAGTCCCATGATTCGGCGGGACTCATCGGAGCCATAGTTAATCATGCCGCGGCAGATTTCCTTGTCGTTTTGATCCACGACTTGAATGATTTCGCCGCGAAGGAAGTCTCCGATCACAGCTTTAACACCGACCGGCAGCAGGCTCTTGCCTTTGCGGACAGCCTCGACGGCACCCTCATCAATAACGAGCTTTCCCTTCAGCTGCAAATGGTCAGCCATCCACTGACTGCGGGCAGACATCGGTTTGCGATCTGTCTTCAGAAGCGTTCCGATGGATTCTCCCTGAGCTAAACGGACTAAAACATCAGGAATGCGTCCGCTGGCAATAACAGTTGAGGCTCCGCTGCGAGCTGCGCGTTTAGCGGCAAGCACTTTTGTCTGCATACCTCCCTTACCAATGGAAGAACCGGCGCCTCCGGCCATTGCTTCATAGATCGGATCTCCGGCTTCGCCGACTTCCACTAATTTGGCTTCAGGGTTGGAGCGCGGATCAGCGGTGAAGAGGCCGATCTGATCGGTCAAGATCACTAAGACGTCGGCATCAATCAAGTTGGTTACCAGTGCGCCCAAGGTATCGTTGTCACCGACTTTGATTTCGTTAGTTACGACCGTGTCGTTCTCGTTAATGATCGGAACAACTTTGAGATCCAAGAGTGTGGTTAGCGTCTGGCGTGCATTTAAGTAACGCTCACGGTCTGCGAGGTCAGCATGCGTCAACAAGATTTGAGCTGTGCGGATGTCGTAGCGCTCGAAGCTTTTTTCGTAGGCTTCGACAATACCCATTTGTCCGACAGCTGCGGCTGCCTGGAGTTCGTGCATTTTTTTCGGACGTTTGGTCCACCCGAGACGAGCCATTCCTTCTGCAACCGCACCGGAGCTAACCCAAACGACCTGTTTTCCCATTTCCTGCAGCTTAGCGATCTGAGCCGTCCAACGGGCAATCGCTTCCGTATCTACCCCGTGACCTTCATTTGTCACTAAAGAAGAGCCGACTTTTACGACAATTCTTTTTGCATCGTTCCAAATCTTGAGGTTTTCTTCCATCTCGTTTCATCCGATCTTATTGACGACAGCACTCTTTCTAAGCGGATCATAAACTTCACTTGCTTTTTGTTGTATTAACGGCGTCGTCGTGATTAGAGCTGTTCAGTATATCCAAAATCGCTTTAAACAAAAATGCTTCCACTTAAAGTACAAAATCAAAAAAGAAAAACCGCCGGGATTTTGTTTTCTCAGCGGTTTGACCAAATTCACCGGCAGCTTACTTTTGCTCACCTTCTTCAGGCTCTCCGCCTTCGGGCGGGAAGACTTCTTCGTCTTCATCAAAGCGGACATCCGGTTCGCTTTCTTTGATGAGCTGTCTGCGCTGTTCGTGAATATCTTCAGCAATTGCTTTAACCAAAGCTTCAGTGCCTTCACGGGTCACAGCAGAAATCGCAAACATCGGAACATCCGTACCGAATGCTTCACGGTACTTATCCACGACATTGGCTCTTTCTTCTTCAGGAACCAGGTCCATCTTGTTAAGAACAACCCAACGGGGTTTGTCTGCCAATGCCGGATCAAACTTTCTCAGTTCTTCAACGATGGCGCGAGCAGCTGCGATAGGATCTTCTTCGGTATCGAGAGGTGCTACATCAATGACGTGCAGCAGCAAGCTGGTTCTGGAAAGATGACGCAAGAACTGGTGTCCTAAACCGGCGCCCTCGGATGCACCCTCAATCAGTCCCGGAATATCTGCAATCACAAAACTGGATTCCGGACCTGCACGAACAACGCCAAGATGCGGATGCAACGTTGTAAAGGGATAATCGGCGATTCTAGGTTTGGCGTTAGAAACCGCGGAAATCAGTGTGGACTTGCCTGCATTCGGAAGACCTAACAAACCGACGTCCGCCAATACTCTCAGTTCAAGCTTGAGTGTTCTTTCTTGGCCCGGTTCTCCGGGAGTGCATTGACGAGGAGCACGGTTGGTAGAGGTCTTGAAATGCAGGTTGCCCAGACCGCCTTTACCGCCTTTGGCGAGAAGGGCTTTTTCACCGTTCTTATCCAAGTCGGCAATTGTCTCACCGGTATCCAAGTCGGTAATCACGGTTCCGACCGGAACACGAAGCTCAATATCGGGAGCACCTCTGCCGTAGCAGTCACTGCCGCGGCCGTTTTCGCCGTTCTTGGCTTGGAACTTACGTGTGTAGCGATAATCGATCAGAGTATTCAGGTTTCTGTCGGCAACGGCATAAATAGAGCCGCCGCGGCCGCCGTCTCCGCCGTCGGGACCGCCTTTAGGAATAAACTTTTCGCGTCGGAACGAGGCAACGCCGTTTCCGCCCTTACCCGCAAAAACTTCAATTTTCGCTTCATCTACAAATTTCATTTTTTATTTCCTGTCCGTGAGGACTTATTAGGTATGGAGTTGATGATAGCCGTAGAAAAAAATCAGCGCCCCGTTCCCTGCTAGGAATGGGGCGCTTCTTTGTTTGATTCGCGGTCTAATTAAGCAACCGGAACAACGTTAACGTAGTGACGGTTCAGACGTCCGTGAACAACGAACTCGACCTTACCGGCAACTTTAGCAAACAAAGTGTGGTCACGGCCCATACCGACGTTTTCACCGGCATGGAATGTGGTACCGCGCTGACGAACAATGATAGCGCCCGGCTGAATCATTTCAGAGCCGAAAACTTTAACGCCAAGACGTTGTGCGTTGGAATCGCGGCCGTTACGTGTAGATCCGCCGCCTTTCTTATGTGCCATTTCAAATACCTCTTACTTAAAAATCCAATTAGGCCGAAATCTCATCAATCTTGAGTTCGGTGTAGTTCTGACGGTGACCAGCACTCTTCATGGAGTGTTTACGACGACGGAACTTGAAAATACGAACTTTTTCATGACGTCCTTCAGACAGGACTGTGGCAGTAACAAAAGCGCCGGGAATCGTCGGATTACCAAGCTTAAGGCCTTCGTCGTTTTTAACAGCGAGGACTTCCACGAGTTTGATCTGGGAGCCAACGTCACCCGGAAGGGTTTCGACCTTAACCTTGTCGCCAACAGCAACAGTGTACTGTTTGCCGCCGGTTTTAATAATTGCGTACATGTATATACCTTTAACACTTCAATGCAGTCTGCGTTCTGCTGAAGCCTTTTTGTTTGCTCAAATAACTTAACGCGCAGAGTGCGAAATTATGCTCGAAAAATTTCGTATAGTCAAACGGTTAAAGATGTTTTTTTGTTTTTCTCAACGCCAAACGGATTGTCGGGTTGAATTCTCAGAAAAATCTCGTTTTTGTGTCTTTTAGTGTCAGCAGTCAAAGAAAAATAGTTAATATTTGACTTTGTTTTATTTAGCGCCCATAGGAATTTTTCAATGAGTCAAGTAGCAGCCGCCGTTCAGAGAATCATCGCCCCGATTTCGGAAGATTTACTCGCCGTTGATCGGGAAGTTATTGATGATCTTCAGAGTGACATCCCGCTGATTAAAAAGATAAGCGACTACATCGTTACAGCCGGCGGCAAACGAATGCGTCCGATCGTCTTAATGCTCATTGCACGCGCTCTGGGCTACCAGGGAAAAGAGCATATCTTCCTTGCAACGATGATTGAGTATGTGCACACAGCCAGTCTGCTACATGACGACGTTGTTGACGAAAGCGACTTAAGGCGCGGAAAGCCGACTGCCGGATTTAAATGGGGAAATGCGCCTGCGATCTTAACCGGCGACTTTATGTATTCACGCGCCTTCCAATTAATGGTCCGCACTCAAAACTTACGTATTTGCGAAATCGTAGCCGGCGCCGTAAACCGCGTTTCCGAAGGTGAGGTCATCCAGTTGCTCAACATTCATGACACCACATTAGACGAAGCTCGCTATTTTGACGTCATTGAAAGAAAGACCGGTGTTCTTTTTGAGGCAGCAGCCCGCATGGCCTCCGTCGTTGCCGGCGCCTCTAAGGAAGTAGAAGACAAAATGGCTGAATACGCTCTTTGTCTCGGCCGCGCCTTCCAAATTATTGATGACGTGCTTGACTACACAGGCACTAAGGTCAATATCGGTAAAAATTTAGGCACCGACCTTCGCGAAGGAAAAATGACGATGCCACTTATCTACGCTTTGAGACATTGTTCCGAAGAAGATGCAAAGATTATTCGTACTGCAGTCAGCAGCAATGATCCGGACTTAGAAAGCGTAACCCGCGTCATTCTGGCTTCCGGAGCCATTGATGCGTGCATTGAAGCTGGCAAAAAAGAAGTTTCTCGAGGAATTGATGCATTAAATTGCTTACCGACTAGCGCATTTAAAAATTCTCTGATAGAATTGCTTTCCTTGACAGTTGAGAGAGATCGATAGGTCACTCGAAACGCAAGAATCGGAGTGTAGCTCAGCCTGGTAGAGCACTGCGTTCGGGACGCAGGGGTCGGAGGTTCGAATCCTCTCACTCCGACCACATCGGAGTGACAAGCAATGACAAGTCATACAGAAAACTCCGTAAATGTCGCTTTTTCGAACACCTTTTAGTAAATCTTCCTGTGACAAACCGTGACAACCAGTGCCAAACAATGACATGGTTTTAGGATGACTATTTTTATGTCTGTTAAAATTATAAAAAACAGCACTCTCAATAGTCATCTATGCCACAAAGAGCGAAAGAGTTATCTGCACTTGCCGTTAAACGACTTACCGAGGTTGGGTTTTACTTTTTGGGCGGAGTGCCAGGCTTTGCCCTCAAGGTCCAAAAGAACTCAGCCAGTTACGTTTTAAGATATTCGGATGCCTACGGAAAAAAGCATGACGTTTTCATCGGTCCGCGCTCTGTTCTGAGCTTATCCCAAGCACGGGGTATTGCATTAGAGCTGAAAGCCAAGATTCTTGCGGGAAGAGATCCTCTTGAAGAAAAGAAACAAGCTCGACAAAAAATCAAAGAAGAGAAAAAACAGCAACAAATCCCAAACTTCGAAAAAGTAGCTAATGATTGGCTTAAGGATCGCGCAAGAAACGGATTTTTCCGAAACAACCCGGAAGGTGAAATCCGAACGTTTTGGGTTTTAAATCGGCATATTTTCCCAAAACTCGGGTCTAAATCTATCAATGCAATAACTCCTGAAATGGTCAGGGATATTATCGGTCCTTTATGGGAAACTAAAACAAACACTGCTCAAAAAGCACTAACCTACTTACGGCAGATTTTCAACTGGTCAATTGCTCTTCGGATTAGGGAAGACCGCGAAAATCCCGCTGATTTGAGATCTGCGCTAGGTGTTCTGCTGGAACCTCAAAAACGAAATCGACGCGAAAAAGAAAATCATGCTGCCATCAGCGTTGAGGAGCTTCCAGCGCTTTATGCCGCGCTGGATAAACTTCAGGGAACCTCTCCTCGTGCTTGTCAGTTCGCGATCCTTACCGCTTCTCGATCCAAAGCGGTACGGCTCGCAACTTGGGATGAGTTCGATCTCGAAAACAAGATATGGAATATTCCGCTCGAACACGACAAAATGAAACAGGCGAAGAGAGACAGAACCATTCTTCTTTCTGACGAAGCTGTCCAACTACTTAAAGATTTGCCAAGATACACCGGACAAACAAAAGTCTTCTTAAGTAATCAAATGCAAACATTGTCTGATATGACTATGTCGATGGTTCTTAGGCGATTGCATAAAAAGCAAAAAAATATAGACGGTATCGGTTGGATTGATAAAGAAAAAAGCCAGAGAACCGGAAAAGATTGCATTGTTACTCCTCACGGTTGTGCACGTGCAACATTCAGAACTTGGGCAAAAGACGACACTATTGGGAACAATAAAGTCTTTGATCAAGAAGCTGTAGAACTTTGTTTATTGCATTCAAAAAGAGACGTCTATAACGGTGCTTATGACAGGGCGAGGCTTTTAACCGAAAGAAGAAAAATAATGGATGCCTGGGGAAAGTATTGTATATCTGCGGTTCGAGAAAAAACATCTCAAATAAAAGACTCGTGAGCAACCAACTTCATTCTGTAGACGTGATAGACTACGTGCCTTCGGTGAAATCGGGGTGTAGCTCAGCCTGGTAGAGTACTGCGTTCGGGACGCAGGTGTCGGAGGTTCAAATCCTCTCACCCCGACCATCACATTTTTATATTAGTTCTCGTCTTTGCGCTTTTCAAAATCTTCTCCGTTTTGTACAAATGATTTTCAATAAATGAACTTAATTTGGCAATTTGGAGCTTAAGTTCTTTGAATGGGATTGACCTTTTCTCGCGATTGTCCACCAATATATTCAAGGCATGAGCAATTTGGTTTAAGTTGACTCCGATTTTATTCATCGCAACTGTCGAATCGATAACGGCCTCCCTTTCTTTTTCCAACAACATTATCGTACCTAGAAGATCCCTTCTAAGAAGCAACGTAAGGTAACCTTGTTTAGAAACGCCGAACTCTTTGGCTCTGCAATCTAATGCGGCCAGCTCACTTTTTGTTAACCTTAAGAAAAGAGGAATCTTTTTCTCTTCTGGGAATTCTTCTGCTTTGGCTTCAGAAAAAACAGTCCTAATAACACTTTTGTCTGAAGAGTTTTTCTGGCCTTTCAGCTTTTCTTCGATAGTTGCATTAATAAATGCCGAAAGACTTTCTCCGGATTTTTTCGCATACTCCTTGGCTGCATCTTTTGTTTCCGTTTGAACGCGAGCCGTAAGAACACTGGTTTTCTTTTCTGAACCTCTTTTTGGCATGACAAACCTTTTTGGAATTAACTCAGATCGTGTGTAACGTATCCACCGAACGCTCCCGCGTTCGACCGCCTTGGCGGTGTGGCAGGACAACCGAAAATGAAATTTTCGACCGAGCCCCCGGCGAGGTGTTGATGCATCTATGGTATCAAATGTATACATTTGATATCAAGATGCGATCCTGCCTTAGCAGTAGTTAGTCGTACATCCTCAGTAGTTATCCACAATTCAGCTTGCCATAATTGTGGGTAACTACTCTGACTGCTGAGAGTTGTCCTCATTTTCACTCGGTGAGCGCTTGTCTCCGAAACTGGCCGTAGCGAACCGGAAAATTGTGGGCAACTCGAAGTCGAAAAGTTGATACGGATCAACTTTTGGCCTCTCGCGAAGAGGGAGGCTCTATCTTTTGAAAAATCCGGCAGTAACCCATGCTGGCGGAATTTTCCTCTCTTCAGCATTGCCGACAGAGCCGGAATGCTGAAGCTGATGTCCGATCTGATTTCAGGAAAAGTTGTTCCGGAACAACTTTTCCCTGATCCGATTTTCCTGTTGTTGCCTTTTTCAGCAGTTATCCATAATTTGGTTCAGCAAATTGTGGGGAACTGCTCCGGCTGCTGAGAGTTGTCCTCATTTTCACTCGGTGAGCGCTTGTCTCCGAAACTGGCTGTAGCGAACCGGAAAATTGTGGGCAACTCGAAGCTTAAATGTTCCACCGGCGGAACTTTTGCCGATGACGATAATAACTCCTTGATTTAACTGTTCAGAAAGTGTAACTATTTAGCTTGAAAAGTAGACAAATGTAATGGTGTTGAGAAGTTTGAAACAATGTCTAACCTTTCAAGGATTCGTCTCCGGACAGACTGATATAGTGCAGACATGGCGCTGAGTTGGCGCTTATCTCCAAGGATAGGTAATGATGAATACAAAAATAATGATTTCTTCAGCAGTGTTGGCTGCCTCCCTTACTTTCTCTACCGGAGCGGCTTTTGCCTGGGCCGGTTGCGGTGCAGGTCCCATGATGGGGTACGGCCCCGGTTGTCAGGTTGGACCTCAAGAGGTCTACCCCGGGTGTCAATACCGTACTGGTACTTTGCGTCAAGGTTACCCTTGCTGGTCTTACGATTCACAGCTGGGGGCAAGAGATTTCCGTCCTTGTTTTGAACAGAAAATGATTTACTTACGAGATGTTCTCAACCTTACTGATGCTCAGGAGTCGGCATTTAAGGCTTACTTCGATACGATTGATGCCTACCACCAGATGCTGCGTTCCCAGGATGTCCGCGGTCAGTCTCGCCAAGACATCTTGAATCAACGTTTGGCTTTCCAAAAAGCTCGTGTTGACGCCCTACAGCAGACCCTTAATGCCCGCCAAGATCTCTTAAAGGTTTTGACCCCGGAACAAACAAAAGTTTTTGAGGCTGTGGAGCCCTGTAATACCGACAGCGCTCAGAGAAACGGTTTTGGTCTCGGACATCGCCGACATCATCACGGTTACGTTATGATGTCCTCGGCTCCTCAGATTCTAGGCAGATAATTTTTAATTCGCTTAGCTCTCCCAGCTCACCATAAATAAGAGGCTGTTACAAAACTCAGAAAAAAACGAGTCATGCACCAGCCTCTTTTTGCCACCCTCGAAAAGGGTGGCTTATCTGATTTCCGATTTGATTTGCAGAAAAAGTTGTTCCGGAACAACTTTTTCACTGATCTGGTTTTCTTAATTATGAGAAAAAGACCACAATCAAATCGTCTATCGGGTCAAGAAAAGACCGCAGAGAAAGTGGCCTCTTTTATTTAGAAGTCAATTATTTTGTATTTAGTGCGTCTTTAAAAAGTTTGCCTGCAACAAATTTCGGCTGAATCGAAGCTGGGATTTTAAGTTCTGCACCTGTTGCAGGATTCCGACCCACTCGAGCTTCGCGCTTGGCTGACTTAAAAGTGCCAAAACCCACCAATGCCACTTCATCGCCGGATTTTACGATTTTGATGATTTGACCCATCAGCGCTTCCAAGACCTCTTTGACATCAGCTTTAGGTTTACCGGAAACTTCTGCTACAGCAGCTACCAATTCAGTTTTATTCATTTACTTCTCCAAAAAAAATGAAACAGGACCAACTTATTTTACCCAATCGGTAGAGCCCGACATATTTCTTTTCGCTGCGATAGTCGTACATAGAAGTAGTATTGACTGAAGCGTGACCCATAGCCCGCTGCAAAACGAACACATCACAACCATTCGCCAGCATCGTGGTTGCAAAAGTTCTTCTAAGATCATGAGGCTTTACTTTTCCCAAACCAGCCAAGGTCGCTCTTTTTTGAAGTATCCGATAAATCGAACCGGAGAGCATTTCTTTGAAAATGAAGCTGTCTTCTTTGGCTCCTGGACAAGCTCTAGGGAAAAAGACTTCCTGCCCCACTCCTCGAACTTCAACCCACTTATCTATCACCGAGTCCAAAGTTTTAGGAAGAAAAACGATTCTTTCTTTGTTTCCTTTGCCGATGAACGTAAATGATCTCCGGCTACAATCCCAGTTACTCATCTTCAAGGACACAACTTCAGCCCTTCTGAGGCCGCAGCCGAACATGAGCGCAAAGATGGCTTTATCTCGAACACCAGCCTTAGTGCCGTCGTCACAGGAGTTCAACAATGCCCTGCACTCCTTCGCATTAAGACTTCTACCTTTCGGTAATCGCTGGTATTTCACTGCTTTGATAGCTTGAATTTTTAAATACGCAGACTGAGGCAAATAGTCTTGTGACCAGGCTGCCTTCGCGACCGCCTTAAATGCATTGAGATAAAGATTCACAGTTGCACCGGAACAATTTCTTGCCGTTAAGTGTTTTTTGATCAATGTCCAGTGGCTTGTCCTCAGTTTTGACCAATCAATCAATTCGTAATTTTCATGTCCAAGAACCCTTGCGATATTTTTTATGCAGTTTTGCATTGTTATCGAAGATCGACGGGAGCCGAGGGATGATAAATACAACTCGACCGGATTCTTCTTACAACCAGTGGATGCTATTGGTATAAAAAGCATTTTGCACCTTATCCAAAGTTAAATTGCCAAAATAATCGCAAAGGATATTCCTCGGAAATTTTTAGAAGTCCAAGAAATATACAGCTCTGGGGTGTTTGCTGTTGCGTTTCCGTTAATGACGAAGCTATCTACTAAAGTACGTTTTTCTCCATCTCTTAGAGTGCCTAATTCAACATTTCCGTTATGCGTTGTCAGAGCGAATACGTTCGAAGCTGTTAGAAATGTAACGAGAATCAAAGATGTTACTTTTCCCTTGCTTCGGCTTATCGAACTAGCAGTCTCGGAGACAACAACAAAACATCCCCGGGATTCGCTCCAGATCTTCTTGAAGATTTTGTTCATTTAACTTCCTTTATAATATGTAGCAACAATGTTGCAACGGAGGCCTTAGATGCCCACTACTGCCAGTGATGATTCGATCCGAATTCGGGTTAATAAAGAGCTCAAAAAAGAAGCCTCCGAGCTTCTGAGCTCTATGGGGTTAAATTTCTCTGATTTTTTCCGGATTTCTCTTCTCAAATTAGTTAATGAGAAGAAAATGCCTTTTTCTATTGATGTTCCGAACCAAGAGACTGCTCGAGCCATGCAAGCTGCCGATGAAGGGGAAGTGACATACCACGAGAGCGTGTCCTCATACTTTAGGAGTCGAGGCAAATAATGCTTCTTTTTGGAACAACCAAACTTTTTGATAAAGATTTGGATTTGGTAGAAAAGCGTGGAAAGGACATCCAAAAATTGGAGCAAATTATCCAATCTCTTGTCTGGGAAGAGGTGTTGCCCCAACGGCTGCATGATCATCCGCTCAAAGGAAACTGGAAGAACCATCGGGAACTGCACATAGAACCTGACTGGCTTCTGATATACAAAAAGACAAGTAAAGAAATTATTGCAGTTCGTACCGGAACCCATTCTGATCTTTTTTAATCTATCCATTTTTTATACCTCGGGAAAAGGATCTGATGCTTTAATCAGCACTGTTGAGAAACAGCACTGGTGAAAGCATCCGGGGAAAAAACTTTGCTTTGAATGCCTATGTAGAGAGACAAAGCGAGTCAGTCGAAAAATAAAAAAATACCTCGGAAAAATTCCGAGGCAACCAAAGGGAGGGTCTCTCTATTAACTATGGAGGGTTAAGATTCACAAATACGATTAAGTTGTACTGTCTCTGCAATTACTTCTTGCTCTGATCCGTCTTCAAATTTTACACAGACAATACCGTCCGAAGCTTTTCGTTTATAGAGAAGTTCACATTCCCTTCCGTCAACAAGACAAAAAATTATCGGTTTTTTATAGAGCTGCTCTTTTGTTTCTTCATCCGGGAAACTTTCTACGGATGGATCAACATCATCAAAAGAGTCCTCACTAGGGCTTTCTTTAAATGCTTCCTCTGCATTCTCTTCTTGCTCGCTGTCTATCTCATTTTGATCTTCCAGAGGCTGGTAGCAAGATTCATCAATCTTTGCACCTGGGAAAAACTCGCCGGTTTCTGCTTGAGATTCTTCCGCAACTGTCTCCTTATCTGAAAACTCGATTTGTTCACCTTCTATTTTTTCGTTTTGCTCTTGAGGCAAAATATCGGCGGCGTCTTCAGATTCAGTCGAAAAAGTTGTTCCGGAACAACTTTCAGGATTGAAGTTGTTTGCCTCTGCTTTTGAAATAAACTCTCGGCCTTCAAGGAAACTTTCTACTTCTGACGGATGCTCTATCCATTTTTTATAGAGAATATAGGCCGTCTGGATACTATTTATTTTCTTTTCCGCTAAGGCTGATTGAATCTCTTCCGGAAACTCTTTCCAAGCTGAATACTTGGACACCAGAGCTTTTTCCAATCCAAGTTTTTCGGCAATTTCTACCTGTTTTTCTCCTAAAGAAATCCGCTCACAGATAAAGTCAGCGACCTCAACGACCGTTAGTGAAGATCGCTTCAAGTTTTCTGCCATCTGGGCATAGCTAATGTTTTCAGCTGCAATAGAAGTATTCACAATCGCTTTAATTGACTTAGCCTGAAGGAGTTGGCTCGCCCGAAAACGCCTCTCTCCGCTGATAATTGTGAACGTATCATCTGAATTAGCTCGGACAACTATTGGCTGAAGCAGCCCATATTCTTGGATACTGGCGGATAGCTCTGAGAGTTCCGCGTCATTAAATTGTTTTCTTGGCTGGTTAGGATCAGGTTTAATTTTGTCTAATTCGATGTCTAAAATCTTGCCTTCAGTATTCAGGACTGACTTTTTGCCGCTTGCGATCTTACTTAGCCGATTCAAGTTCAGAGCCATTTCAATTATCCTCCCTGGAGCTGTTCACAACGCATAAACTTCCGTCCTCGTTCCAAACCACACGAAGAGGATTGTTCTCAGGTAAATTAAGAGCTGCTGCTAAATTTAGGAAGACCGTCCTTAGCTCGTACCATGCCTCACCGGGTTTTGAGTTTTTACTTACCCATACCGGCCGATGCTGTCCTTGTGCCGCTGCATATTCATTTCGATTAAGAATCCATGCCGGTTTTAGGCCGTTTTCCTGTTTCAGAATCAGATCTTTTGCCAATACCCAAAGCTGCTTAAAGTTTTCTATCTGATAAGGCTTTCTTTCGACCATGTTCAATACCAATCCGGCAAACTGAAGTTTCTCATTGATGGTCGAAACCTCTTGGGCTCTGCCTAAAAGCATTTCTACTCCCTCGAGAGCTTCTTGTTTCAGGTTGACAGGGCAAACGTAATGGGTTGCAGCTAATAGTGCAGCAATCTGGCGAATATCGTATGAGGGATTGGTATCAATAATGCAAATATCAAAATCGTCTTGGACCTCGTTTAAGCTGTTGAGCAAATTTTCTACAAAGCCGTTATGAGCTTCTTCACCGCTTCGCTCCAGTTCTTCCAAATTTGTATCTGCTCTAACTAGAAGCCGGGCGGCTCCGGTTGTCCTCAATCCTCCTTGCTGCATCAGCAAACCTGAAGAAACATTAGCGGGCTCAAAAAGCTTTGAATCAAACAAACAGTTTGAAGAATGCGCCTGAGGATCTAAATCGATAAACAAGGTGCGTAAACCACGTTTCAAGGCGCAATAGAACGCAAATTGTGTTGAAAGGAATGATTTTCCAACACCACCTTTGTTGTTAATTACGGTCAGAGTAATCATTTTTAGTTCTCCGGATAATTTGCATACGGAAGGTTAATGGCTTTAAAAGCAACTACAGAATCGTTGAAAAAATCCCAATGACCTTCCTTAAACGTTGAGCAATAGCCTCTTAAATGGTTCTTCAGCAGAACTTCACAAACCACACCTTCAGGCGGCTCACAAGAGGCTACAGACGACCAGCCTAGGGCCGTTTCGGGATCAAGCAGTGCTTTGGCTGAAGCAGGAACGGGAGAAAAGTCTCTGAAGAAAAGAACTTTGTCGGAAGGCCATTTTTGCCATCTTCCTTCTTTAAATTTATCGACAACGCATCTTCCGTCATTCAAATAAATCATCCACTTAAAATTAAAGGGATCACCGGGCAACAGTTCGTTTTTTATAGGTGGTAAAACGTAAGGCCAGCGGTTCCAGTCATGAACCTGATATGGCTCTTCCCGAAGGATATGTTCTCGATCTACGCTGATAAGAATATCCGATCCGGTTATAGATACGGTTCCCGGTATTGCAAAAGTAATAGAGGTTCCATCCATCCGTTTTAAAGCTTCTTTAACAATCGAATCCAAATGATTGTCCGGATCTTCCAGCGCTGCCGTTATAACATCCAACAACTCAGCGCTGAAACTTTCAGTGGGTGTACTGTCATTTGAATCAAAAACGCAATTTTCTGCATTTTCATTAGTCATCTTTGTTCCTCTGTTGGGATTAACGTGTTGGGAGTTTTTAATAACTGAAGGCCGGTTTCTGCTCGACGTTTTTGAAAAGAAGGGCAGAAGTTGTCTTGTTTCTGCGTTTTCTGGCGGCGGGACTTCTCAGAACAAAATCTGTATCATTCCCAGACCTTGTTGTTTTTTCGGAAATGCTTCTGAAAGAAGAAGCAGAGGACCCTTTTGAGACGAAATCTTCTAAGTTTCTTGAGGGAAGAAAAACACGGGATTCGACCCGCACTGGCAGGTGCGGGAAGAATCCCTGAGTAATAAGGAGATTAGTCGTGTCGACACGAAAGATTCTACGACTATTTCTGCTCCTTATCGTGTTGAGGGAATTATCCGTCAGAGCTGACTTCGTTGTCAACTTTGAGGGCTCTGTTTCTCTTGCGGTAATTGGAGCAGGTGCGCTGTTGCTTTTGATTAAACGATAGCGTCGAGCAATGCCGGGACGGTTGTTTTGTTCCGGCATTTTTTCCGGAGCATACAGCTCTTTCCGCATTCGGGTAGAATTCCCCGCGCGGAGCCGCGAACTTACGTAGGCCTCTCGCTCAAATCCAAGTGACTTTTGACTCTCTGTTTGGCAGACCGAAACGTTGCCGGTAACGAATTCTCGCCGGGGATTTCCGAAAAGGGATGAAAGGCGGTACGGGGGTTCATTTTGGCCCCGTAAAACGGCAACGGCCCAACTGCTGGTAACAGTCGAGCCGAAGTCAAAACTTGGAGTAGGAGCGATGAAATTGCCGAAACATTCGCTTGTCTCCGTAGAGATATTAACACAACTGAACAGAGAAGGATTTACCTTCAAAGTGAAGGCGGCCGTGCCTCTGGCGCTGCTCGTGTTAATCATCTCGGCGGTCGCTGACAGTTGGTTTTCATAACCGTCAGCTGCGTTGATGTTTGACGCAGGGAGTCCCGATTCGGGGCTTCCGGCTGTTTTTCTCAGCTGTCTTAACATAACGATTTCCTCCGGAAACTTTCCCAGCCAAAGACCACTAAACGGGCCTGTTCACATAACCTGTCAAAAGATCTTTCTTCGAGGTAGGCTTCAATGGAATCTGCGCCGGATAGCCTTAGATTTGAAACGGCAATCATCGGCTTCATTTGCTCATACCGCGCATTAATAACTTCAAAGAGGTAGTCTTTTTCTCTCTCGGAAATCCCTGTAAATGCACCGATCTCATCCAGGATCAACAGATCAACTGAAACGTATCGGGCAATAATGTTTTTCACGGAACGGTCTTTGTCGTTCCAAGATGATTTAATGTCTTCCAAAAGGCGGGTTATTGTTGTGTAAAGGACTGTCCTTCCCTGCTTGATCGCTTCATGACCTACAGCGCAAGCTAGGTGAGTTTTTCCGGTTCCGGGAGTACCAATCAGTAGAAGAGTTTTACCGCTGAACCAGTCAGTTTTTAGCTCTTGAGCGAAATCCAAGCAGCTTTTAAGGGCCTGATATTGACCTTTTTCAGTCGCTTCATAACCTTCGAAGTTCTTGTCCGCAAAGCGCTTGGGGATCATGCTTTGGCCGAATAGTTTTTTGATTTTGGTTTCTGCCAAACATCTCGGACATCCCGAAAACCAACGGCTCCCCGTGCCATCGGTAGATTTAATCCCGGCGGTAAACCATCCGTGAAATTCGCAAAACCCGGCTTCAAACCGACTTTCATCAATTGATTCTCGAGGGGTAAGGCCTTTGCCGTCCGCTTCACATTCCTTTGCAACTAATGAAGATGAAGATGCTGAGGACGGATAGACTCGTTCGGAAGGAACAGTCATGTCAATCCTCCTCTTCCTCAAACGAAGCAATAACCACAACAGAGAGTTTTCCTTCCACGGGCACGGTTTTATCCCATTCCAACAAGCAGGCCAGGGCTCTCAATTTGTCGTTAAATGCCTCTTCAAAGCATGCAAGCTCATAGGCCGAAGCGATGCCCTCAGGCTCAAACCGACCGTCTTTTTCAGGGAAAACCCAAAAGTCCCAGAAGTCAAAATCCATTTTTTCTTCTAAACGCGTTCTAAGGATGTTTTTAGGCCCTACAAGCGATCTTAAAATCTCGACGATAAATGTATCAATTGAGCAGGAGATAGCTTCGCATAGCTCGTTTTTGAGCGTTTTAGGTACCATAACGGTGTAGTGCAAAAGTGCAGGTGTGTTCTTGCCGATTTTTGCTTTGCGATTGCTTTCTAAAATCCTACGGAAGATAAACCCGATGTCGTCGCTTCGCCGTGAGGCTCTAGGCCATTGGGTTCTTTGCCACAAAACGCGGTTAAGCCACCCATCTCTGCGTGCTGCTTCTTCCGTCCGGAGCGCTTCTTCGATGATTTCTCCGAAATGAATTTTCCGAATTCGAACAACGATGTTTTCGTTCATAACCCTTCCCCTATTTGCGTTTGAGAACAAATGTCCCGTCCGGGTTGAGCCGTTCGATGCCCTCCATGTAGTCGATGTCCCGGTATCGCTTAGGCTGAACCGATTCGGGAGCGGATTGTTTTGCATTTTTGCGGTTTGAAACCGCAGTCAATTCGTACTGAAGGGACTTGAGAACAAATGCCACTGCCGAGCTTAACGGCTTTCCTTCCTTGTCTTTTGCGGCCTGACAGCGTGCAAACACCTGAGCGATCGTGTCGTAGTTCAATCGGAACATACCGCCGGCGGCCAGCTCCAAAATGAAATTTTGATTTTCCGGATTTCTGGATCTCCAGCGGGCAAGCGCCTTTTCGTCCAAACCGAAAAAGACCAAAACCTCCAAAACTTCGCCGATCATCCAGGCCGATTTTTCGCGCGCGAATAGGTTTTTAATTTTTAAACTTCTATCCGATTCCGATACAGATTCCGATTTATTAATATTTTTATTAATTAAATTATTATCCGATATCCGATCCGATCGGTGCGCGCGCGTACGTGCGCGAGGCTCTTCCTGCCGTCCATTCTCGGATTCACTACCATCTCTGCTTTCTTCCGAAAAATAATTAGTTTTCAATGAGTTAAGTTCGACCGGTTTCTCTTTTGGTATGGCATTTGCCATTGGTTTGCCATCCTCATTTATGGCATTTGCCATTGGTTTGCCATCTTCATTTATGGCATTTGCCATCGATTTGCCATCTTCATTTATGGCACTTGCCATTGGTTTGCCATCTGAATTGCCCCAACGACTACCGGCCCCTTTTTTGCCCGAACTCGACCTTTTCTTAGATAAACAATCCTTTTCTAACAGTTTGTGTTTTAGTTCTTCCAAGAGGTTGTCATAAAGTTCGTTGGTCCAATACGGATCATTCCAAACGAAGAATCGTCCTAAGACTTCTTTAATTGCTTCTCGCTCTTCTTCGTTGACGGCCGGACATAGTCCTTTAATATCCAGCTTGTCCAGCGGGGCCTGCTTAATAAGGTAACCAGTACGCAAGACAAATAAGATGCCTCTGTGCATTATTGGTAACGACAAAAAGTCTCTTAAAAATTCTTCTTCACTAATAGGACTAATTCCCCTTTCAGGAGAATTCTTTTTAGCTGCGGACATTATTGATTCTCCTTTCCGGGGAAAGTCTCTTTTGCGCAATTTCTTAACATGGCGGAAGGTTGATACAAACCATTCCCATCCTCATCGAAGTACCATCCGAGAACACGTTCCAGTTCTTCTGTTGTACTTAAGTTTTCGTCCACGCTTATCTGAGATAGGGCTTGCCCGAACGAAAACGGACCGTTAAATAGAAAATACAAATTCACCAATCTAGAGAGAATTCCGCTCTGGACCAGCGTGAGATCCAGATGAATTGAAGAACTCTCCAAGGGATCAATTATGTAAGGTCTAATCATTCGTTAATACCTTTTTAAAGAAAGATTTTCTTAACAAAGATAATAAGTGATTCTTTCCAAAATAGTAAAGGATTACTTGACGAATTGCAAGCTATCTCATTAGAATGAAGTATCCTTATTGTTTTGCTGGTTCGAGACTTGCTATGTGCAAACATTTTGCTTTTACATTAATGCTTTTCTCTTTGTCGTTATCTTCGGGAAATGCTTCAGCCGCAACGCTCGAAGACATTGAAAAATTTAATAAAGATCAATTCATGGAGTAC
>OGLC01000295.1_pt1 | contig 40562 bp, 32 predicted proteins | sample 1572751 | NCBI WGS metagenome assembly OGLC01 (sample SAMEA2581897, study PRJEB24529) | metagenome | biome: Human gut stool | place: China | collected 2011
TCTTGCAAAACAGTTACTGGATAAGGAAAACCATAAATTTCAATATAAAGAGGTCGAGCATGGTGGTCGGGCACAAAAATATTTTTCAAGTATTGAGTGGCTGCTTCGTGCGGATATGGTGCATTTATGCAAACTGGTAACAGATGTCAGATTTGATCTGGATGACTATGCAAGAGATGACTTTTTCAGGGCATACACAACGGATTTATCTCTTTTGATAGCGATGAAAGATTTTTCATTAAAGCAACATATCGTAGAAAATACGTTATTCGGAAACTCAAAAGGCGGTATATATGAATGTGCCATAGCAGATGCACTTTACAAGAAAGGATATCCGTTATATTTCTATAAAAATGAGACAACCAAGAGAAAAATTGATGTTATGATCCAAAAAGATGGTGTGGTAGTTCCGATTGAGGTTAAAAGTGGAAATACGCGGGCTAATTCCTTAAAATCTATTTTGAAAATGAATGCAGACATTCCTTATGGATACAAGTTTGTTGATGGTAATATAGGTGTAAGTGATGATGGTATCATTACATTACCGTTATATATGATCGCGTTTATTTAAAGTATTATTTTTTTGACTTTGTGATATATTATTTTTAGAAGCTGTACCATTAAGCGTTTCGGACGTTTGCGAGAAGATGTCTACATCACTTGGCGTAATGGCAAGGCTTTTTCTTTTTCCTGAATACATAGTCTGTATTCTTAAATCATGATGTTTACTTTGAACATATGTTACTAATGTTTTTTCCATTTATATTTTTTTAAAAATATTATCACTGGATTCCCATAATACATTGTAGCTGTAGTTCCCGGTTATTACTTGGTATGTTATAATCCGGCATATCCATAACCAAAATTGCTTTAGGCTGTAGTTCCCGGTTATTACTTGGTATGTTATAATTTGTGTTCTGTGAGGAGCAGTACGATGACAGCTGTAGTTCCCGGTTATTACTTGGTATGTTATAATTCATGAAGAATGCGACGAGATGGCAGGTGTGCTGTAGTTCCCGGTTATTACTTGGTATGTTATAATAGGTGGAAAATGTGAGGCGCATCTGCGATGGCTGTAGTTCCCGGTTATTACTTGGTATGTTATAATACTACTGCATCCAATGAATGTATGCAGGATGCTGTAGTTCCCGGTTATTACTTGGTATGTTATAATAACATAAGCAGGATACAATTTCGTTTGATAGCTGTAGTTCCCGGTTATTACTTGGTATGTTATAATAGGATCATGTGGATATGCCTGCTGCCTCTTGCTGTAGTTCCCGGTTATTACTTGGTATGTTATAATGCATCTTCCTGCGCTCTCTCTGCAAACATGGCTGTAGTTCCCGGTTATTACTTGGTATGTTATAATATCGAGAGCGCGCTTGCCTCCACAATGTATGCTGTAGTTCCCGGTTATTACTTGGTATGTTATAATACCGCTATTGTGCTGCAGCATCCACAAGGAGCTGTAGTTCCCGGTTATTACTTGGTATGTTATAATGCATACATAAGCGCAGGCTATAGTGAGAATGCTGTAGTTCCCGGTTATTACTTGGTATGTTATAATTAGCGTGGTGCAAATCCACGCAAGGGTTTTGCTGTAGTTCCCGGTTATTACTTGGTATGTTATAATACCTCTGCTGTCTGTGTGTCAACACACATAGCTGTAGTTCCCGGTTATTACTTGGTATGTTATAATCAAATCCCACACGGCGCATTAGTGGCAAGGGCTGTAGTTCCCGGTTATTACTTGGTATGTTATAATAGGGAACGGTAAACCCTGCATAATCCTAGTGATTATGCAGGGTTTTATCTTTCAAAAAACAAGTAAAAAGTGATTCTAATAGATGAAAAAAACTCATTTTAAGTTTTTGCATCGTAAAAGGAGCCTGTTCATTCGTGAATCACTTCATTCAGCAGCAAAGCTGCAAGTGTTTTGCTGCTGAATGAAAATAACTTACTTTCCGTAATATCTATAAAAATATCTGCCCAATAAAGTTATTTATATGATATCATGGATACTATAAAGAAAACCTATTTGATACTTTTTCATAGTTTTCAGTCAAATGAAGTAATTAATTAGAGGCGGTACATATTTGCAAATAAGAAAGACGAGCAAATAGCACAAAAATTTCATAAAAACACAATACAAAAAGGAGTCCCTCCATGCAATCATACAACGACCTACAATCACAATTAAAAACAATAGACCATAAAAGTTACCCATTATACAAATCCCTGCGCGGAAGTTACCAGTTTCCCAAATACATATTGTCGATTGACCATGTGCAGGGCGATCCGTTTGCGGCGCCATCGGATGTGAGGGTGACAGTGGATGCGAAGGCAGCCGGATTCCCGGCATTTGCAATGAAAGATAAGCTGACAAGAACCGCGTTGGCGGATGAACTGCTTCGCAATTTTGCGGCAAAAGTGAATCAGTTCAACTTTAAAGCGAAGGGATCCGGGAAAAGCGGGCTGATCTCAGTGACACACTGCGGACAGGAAGTGCTGCAGAGGACAGCATGTGAAATCAGTGAAAAAGAGATCACCGCCAGATTTGCAGTCGGGTTTCCTGCAAATGGAAGAACGATTAATGCAAAAGAACTCGAAAAAATCTTATTTGAATATCTGCCACAGTGCGTGGAGCAGTCTTTTTATTATAAAAATCTGAATGCGCAAAAAGTAAAAGAGGCTGTGGAACTGGCAGAAGATCAGCAGGCAATCCGTGAGAAGCTGCCAGAACTTGGGCTGGCTGCGTTTGTGGCGGATGACTCTGTGCTGCCAAGGGAGAGCGGTATCTCTTCCAAGCCAATGAAGCAGTCTGTAAAATTTGTTTCTCCGGAAACAATGCGTGTGACATTAGAACTGCCGCACCGGGGGAAGATTACAGGAATGGGAGTTCCCAAAGGGATCACCCTGATCGTAGGCGGCGGTTATCATGGAAAATCTACACTTTTAAATGCGTTGGAATTAGGCGTATACAATCATATTGCCGGAGATGGCAGGGAATATGTGATCGCAGATGAAACGGCACAAAAGCTCCGCTCTGAGGACGGAAGATTTATCAAAAATGTAGATATTTCCATGTTTATCAATGATCTTCCAAACGGCAGGGATACGAAGGATTTTTCGACTGCTGATGCGAGTGGAAGCACGTCCCAGGCGGCTGGCATCGTGGAAGCGGTTGAGGCTGGCAGCAGACTGCTTTTGCTGGATGAGGATACTTCTGCAACCAATTTTATGGTGCGGGATGCGTTTATGCAGAAAGTGGTAAGCCCGGACAAAGAGCCGATCACACCGTTTTTATCCAGAGCAGAGGATCTGTATGAAAAAGCAGGAATTTCTACCATTCTGGTTGCGGGAAGTTCGGGAGCATTTTTCCACATTGCAGACACTGTGATCCAGATGGATCAGTATGAACCTGTGGATATCACAGAGAAAGCAAAGAACCTGTGTGGACAATTTCCAATCATGCAGGAGACGGCAAAACCATTTGTTTTACCGGATAGCCACCGTGTCATGGAAAAAGACAGGAATGGAGCGGTAAAACGCAGGGACTACCGGAGCGGAGAAGTGAAAAAAGGCGAGCCAGAGCGCTTGAAGGTAAAGACGCTTGGAGTGGATGGCTTTATGCTTGGAAAACAGAATGTCGACCTGCGCTATATCGAGCAGTTGATCGACAGCGAGCAGACGGCGGCACTGGGACTGCTTTTGAAATATACTGTGGAACATCTGGTGGATGGAAAGCGTACCATTTCAGAAACGGCACAGTGGTTAGAACAAAAGTTAGAGCAGGAAGGAATGGTATTTGCCGCAGAGCATGGCGTTATCTCAGGTGGATACGCAATCCCAAGAATTCAGGAGATATATTCCTGCCTGAACCGCTATCGGGTGTAAATTATCGTAAAAATGAAACAGAGTATATTTTTATAAAATTCCTGAATATAGAACAATGTAAAGTATTGTGTAAAGGAGTTTCGCAATCATCGGTTAAGGAAGGAAGTTAATTATGCGTCCCAAAATCACAAAACAGAATATAAAAACGCTATTGGAAACAAAGTTTATCAAAGTATTTGATCTTCAGTATGCCGAAGGCAGACATTACTATAATGCAACAAGGCGGAGCGCAGATGATCTGGTGGCAGTGAAGTCTACGGAAGAATTTCAAAATATGCTTCCGGATGCGGTGAGCTGCATCGTGATCTGGAATCCATCCAAAGGTGAGCCGAAGCTCCTGCTGAATCGTGAATTCCGGTATCCGGCAGGACAATTTTTGCTGAGTGTCCCGGCGGGACTGATCGATCCGGCGGATAAGGTGGAAGATGAACCATTGCTTGTGACTGCAAAAAGAGAACTGAGGGAAGAGACCGGAATAGAGGTTTTGGATAAGGATGGACTGGAAGTGGTCAATCCATGCCTTTTCAGCACACCGGGCATGACAGATGAGAGCAATGCACTTGTGAAAATCGTGTTAAACCGGGATACTCTGACAGGTATGTCACAGGACGGTGCAGTGGGAAGCGAGTGTTTTGATGGCTTTTCTTTTCTTACAAAAGAGCAGGCACAGAAAATTTTAAAGGATGGTGTCGATGAGTACGGCATTTTCTATTCCGTGTATACATGGACAGCATTGACCTATTTTGTGGCAGATATGTGGAAGTGAAAAACTATTTACAAATGCACTAAAAAATAGGATAATAGCTGTGAAAATAACAACATATTCTTTATAAGAAGAAACAGCATTCCAAGAATGCAAAGCCATTCGAAAGGTATAAAGTATTTTTGGATTGCAAAGCATCGGAAAGATGTTTTAGAAGGTAATACATATGGAAATTGAGAGATTAGGTGAAAATAAGATCAGATGTGCACTGTCTGAAGAAGAAATCCGTGAAATGGGATACAATATTGATGAGATTATTGGAAATACCGAGGTGACGCAGGAGTTTATGCGTGCGGTGGTGGAACTGGTAGAGGAGCAGGGCAATATCAGTATGCAGAATATTTCACCGGTAGTGAAGGCAGAACTTTTGCAGGATCATAGCATGGCGATCACGTTTGGCGGAGATTCCGAGATGAGTTTTAAGAATCTTGTGGATACGGTCGGACAGCTGATGAACCAGCTCGCACCGGAAAAATTATCAGAATTTCGGCAGATGAATAAAGAGGAAAAACAGAGTGCTATCGATGATTTCCTCGAAAAATATAAGGCAAAGCACAGCCAGGATGCAAAAAAGACAGAGACAGAAGATGCAAATGGTACTGAGCAGAAAGAGGACAATGAAATTTTTGAGACGTCGGTTCCGTTTAGTCTGGAGTTTTCCAGTTTGGATGAAATGCTGCGATTGATCCGTCTGGCACCATTTACAGAAAAAATGCCTACAAGCAGTCTTTATAAATTCCAGCAAAAATACTATCTTGTGATGGATCTGATCCATTTTTCAAGGGAAGAATTACGGCCATTTGCGTTTACAATTGTAGAATATAACAATTGCCGTTATGCTGAGGTCGGACAAATTGCATTTATAAAAGAACACGGAAAATGTATTGTAGAAAATGAGGCACTGCAAACGCTGATGCAATTGTAAAAAGTGATGAAAATTTTTCAGGCAATAGACAAATGTGCCAAATGTCAGAAAAAATATTGTTACTTTTGCCGATGAATTTCATGCGCTAAAATCTACCATATATGCTATTATAGTTGAGGCGCACGTACGAGATATAGTGCACTGCAAATGAAAATATGTTATGTGGGAGATTGGTTATGAGCAGAGAGCAGCTTTTAGAACTTGAAGATGTGAAGAGAAGTTTACTGGTACAGGCATACCGTATGAAACAGGAGCATCCGCATATGTCGCCGGTTGGAATTGAGATGGAGATGTATTCTGCTTTGATGGCTGAAGTAAAAGAGATCACAACGAGAATCCAGATGAGCGCAGAGGCATAGGTGACAACCAATAAGTTTTTCGGGCAGGCTTTTTCAGAGATGAAAGAACCTGCCTTTATTATGACAGAAAATACGATTTGAGTTTCTGTCAATAGATGATTGAAAAAAGAGGAGAACAACCATGAATTTTGCAGAGAGAAGAAAACAGGTTTTTGAGAAAATGGAGAGACAGTCAGCGTTGATCTTATTTTCCGGGATTGAGAGCCATGTGAGTGCAGATGAATATGCACCATTTGAGGCAGACAGAAACTTTTTTTATCTGACAGGATTAAGAAGAGACCATATGATTCTTTTGATGAAAAAGACATTGAAAGAGGAGCAGGTGATTTTATTTATCGAAGAAGCAGACCCGACACAGGAGCGCTGGTACGGAAGAAAAGTGACAGTGGATGAGGCAAAAGAGATTTCAGGTATCGATAATGTGATGTTTTTAGATTCTTTTGATGGCGCTGTTGACCGCATGATGGCAAGGGAAGATATCGACAGCCTGTATTTTGACTGTTACAGATATCAGTTTGAGGACATGCCGGATTACAATATGATCAAAGCAAAAGAATTTGCAGAAAAATATCCGGGACATGCAGTGAAAAATATTTCGCAGGTGATCGCAGAACTGCGTATGCAAAAAGACGGGGATGAAGTAGCACTTGTGCGGGAGGCGATCGGCATTACCGATAAAGCATTGCAGTATGTGATGAAACATTTAGAGCCGGGAATGGCAGAATATCAGGCACAGGCTGATTTTGAATACATGATCCGCTATAACGGAGCGGAGGGAACTGCATTCCCTACCATCGCAGGAAGCGGTGCGAACGGAACCATGCTTCACTACGACACAAACCTTGACATTTGTGAGGATGGTTCTTTACTGCTGATGGATCTCGGGGCAAAATACCGCGGATACTGTGCAGACATCACAAGAACTTATCCGGTAAACGGAACATACACAGAGCGCCAGAGACAGGTTTACGACATTGTTTTAGCTGCAAACCGTGAGGTTGCAAAGACTGCAAAACCGGGCATGACGTTAAAAGAGTTAAATGAGATTGCAAAGAAAGTGCTTGCAGCAGGCTGCATGAAACTCGGTCTGATCGAAAAAGAGGACGAGATTGATACTTATTATATGCATGGCGTATCCCATCATCTTGGAATCGATGTGCATGATGTCACAGCGGCTTGCAATGAAACATTACAACCGGGTGCCATCATTACTGATGAACCGGGACTTTACATTGACGAATGGGAAATCGGAATCCGTATCGAGGATGATCTTCTGATCACAGAGAACGGCTGTGAGTGTCTCTCAGAGGCAATTATCCGTGATCCGGACGAGATTGAGGCATTTATGAAAGACAGATAGAAATGAGGCAGAAATGAGTTGACCATTTCCGGTCACGATTATATAATAGCAATGGAAATTTTTTAGGAGGTGACATTCATGGACAGTTGTGATAGTGCGGGGCGAAAGAACAAAACCGATGGATTTTCTGAATGCTTTGGCACAGGGCAGATGTCTGTGGGCGTCTGACCTGTGTGATAATAGAATATGCCTTCTGAAACCACCGGTTTACATGCCTATACAATAGAGTGCACGCTTCGCGGACAATCTATTGTCATGAACTATAACAGCAGGAACTTACACATGCTGCTTGGAAGTAAAGCGGTGGTTTTTTATGCCCTTTTTTCAGGGAGAACAGGAGGCAGAAATGCAAAAAGAAGTATTAAAAGAACCGACTTATGTAGAAGAATTATTAACATTATTCCGAAGCAATCTTGGAAAAGAAGAATTGCTCGAAAAAATCTCCGATTATCATGAGAGCGACATTGCGGATGCAATGGAGCAGATGACACCGGAGGAAAGAAAAAAACTCTATCCGTTGCTTGGAGAGGAGTATATTGCGGAAATCCTTTCCTATACCGAGGATGCGGCAGAGTATTTGCAGGAGATCAACCTGGAAAATGCTGCCAGAGTCATTTCGGAGATGGATTCCGATGATGCGGTCGATGTTCTGGAGAATCTGGATGCGGATACCAAGACCAGGATTGTCGATCTGTTGGATGATGATGCGGAAAAAGATGTAAAACTGATTTTATCTTATGAAGATGATGAGATCGGTAGCAAAATGACAACGAATTTTATCGTCATAGGAAAGAATCTGAACATCCGTCAGGCAACGCATGAGCTGATCCGTCAGGCGGGAGAGAACGATAATATCTCAACGATCTATGTAGTAGATGAAAATGAGCAGTATTATGGAGCAATCGATTTAAAAGACCTGATCGTGGCAAGAGATTATCAGAATCTGGACGATCTGATCTCGACTTCCTATCCGTATGTGGGAGCACATGAGAAAATCAGTGAGTGTATCGAACGGTTAAAAGACTACGCAGAGGATTCCATTCCGGTATTGTCAGAGGAAGGAAAAATCTTAGGAGTCATCACAGCTTACGACATCGTGGAAGCCGTGGATGAAGAGATGGGAGAGGACTATGCGAAGTTGGCAGGTCTTACCGCGGAAGAAGATTTGGAGGAGACAACGTTTCAGAGTATGAAAAAACGTCTCCCGTGGCTGATCATCCTGCTGTTTTTGGGAATGGTGGTATCTTCGGTTGTCGGAATTTTTGAGACGGTCGTTGCAGTGATCCCGATTGTGATGTGTTTCCAGTCATTGATTTTAGATATGGCAGGAAATGTCGGAACCCAGTCGCTGGCGGTGACGATCCGTGTGCTGATGGATGAGAATTTAAACCGGAAAGATAAATTTGGACTGATTTTGAAAGAGATGCGCATTGGTTTTGCAAATGGACTGTTTCTTGGAATTATGGCATTTGTATTTATCGGACTCTATGTGTGTTTCATAAAAGGAAATGCGCTTTCCTATTCGTTTTTGATCTCAGGCTGTGTGGGAGTTTCCTTAATGCTTGCGATGGTGATCTCGAGCCTTGTCGGAACAACGATCCCATTGCTTTTCCATAAGATCAAAGTCGATCCGGCGGTCGCGTCAGGACCACTTATCACAACCGTGAATGATCTGGTAGCAGTGGTTACTTATTATGGACTGGTCTGGCTGTTTATGATCGAATTATTGAAGATTTAACATTTTGTATAGGTAATCTTTACCTTTTCTTTAGAATAATCCATGTGTATTTTAAGAATGAACCGTTATACTCGGTAACAGTAAAAATGTTACAGAGTATAGCGGAGGTCATTCCAAATGAAATATATCACATTTACAATCCCATGTTACAATTCAGAAAATTATATGCGAAGATGTGTGGATTCACTTTTGGTGGGCGGCGAGGATGTCGAGATCCTCATTATTGACGATGGTTCTTCCGACCGGACAGGTGCGATCGCAGATGAATACGAAATGCTTTATCCAAACATTGTAAAAGCGGTGCATAAGCCAAACGGCGGTCATGGTTCCGGTGTGAACAGAGGGCTGGAGCTGGCGCATGGACTTTATTATAAAGTCGTGGATTCCGACGACTGGTTCGACCGTGATGCTTATCTGAAAATGTTAGATAAAATTAAGAGCTTTGAAATTGCCAGCGAGGATGCACAGATCAGGGAAGCAATCTGTGAAAATCGTATCAGAGAAGAAAATCTGTCAGGAAGCTGTGTTGAGATTCAGCAAAAGGAACAGGAAAAATTCCCGGATCTGATCATCTGTAATTATGTGTACGATCATCTGGATGAGGGAATCCAGAAACCGATGAATTACAGAAATGTATTTCCAACTGAAAAAATGTGCAACTGGAACACAATCGGACATTTTCATCCATCGCAGTATTTGATTATGCATGCACTTATGTTTCAGACGAAAGTATTGAGACAGTCGGGGGTAAAACTGCCGGAGCACACGTTTTATGTGGATAACCTGTTTTCCTATCAGCCGCTTCCGTATGCGAAGAATCTCTACTACATGGATATTGACCTGTATCATTACTACCTTGGAAGGGAAGATCAATCGGTCAACGAGAAAGTCCTGATGAAGCGTATCGACCAGCAGATCAGCGTGACAGAGCTTGTTGCAAAAAGTGTGGATTTAAGAGAAGTGAAAAAAATGTATCCAAAACTGGCCGTTTACATGATGCGCAATATTTCAATCATGTTGTCCATTTCTTCAATCCATCTTCTTCTGATCAAAACAGAGGAGGCGTTCCAGAAACGTAAAAGGATGTGGGAGCAGGTGAAGGATTATGACAGGATACTTTATTACCGGTTAAGATGTTCTACCTTAAGCGGTCTTACTTATCTGCCGGGAAGATTAGGTGGAAAAATCACAGTCGGCGGCTACCGCATGGCAAGAAAAATTTATCAGTTCCAGTGATAAGAAAAAAGTACAGAGGAATAAAGATATGGCACAGATTTATATTGCATTTGTAGATACACCGGGATTTTTTGCCGGAATGATACGGCAGGTCATCAAACAGAAGTACATTCATGTGGTTCTTTCGATGGATGCGGAACTTGAGGAGGCATACAGTGTGGGACGCAGAAATCCTGCGGTTCCGCTGTTTGCCGGATTTGAAAAAGAGGATAAAAGAAAAATCTTAACGGTGTTTCCAACGGCTGATTATATGGTGTGTAGTATTGAGTGTTCGCTTGTACAAAAGGAGGCAATCCGTCAGGAACTGCATCTGGCTATGCAGGAAAGATTTCATTATCATTATGCAGTTGCAGGATTACCATTTATTTTGTGGAACATTCCATTTTACCAGGAAAACCATTACACCTGTTCTTCCTACGTGGCACGGGTATTGGAGAAGTACGGCGTCTGTCATTGGGAAAAACATTTTTCTCTTGTGACACCAAAGGATTTCATGGAAAAATTTGGATGGAAACGGATTTTTGAAGGAAGTTTGAGAGAATTAGTGGAAATGTCTGTGCAGGAAGAAACGGTTTGTGCTGTTGAAAAAATTGCGTAACAGTTCTGTCCAAAAAAGAGGAAAGGTGGCTACGTGGATATGAAAAAGAAAATCTTGCAGACAGTCTTGTTTCTTGGGATTATGTTTTTGACTTTTTATACGTTACTCCATGGACAGAATCTGTCAGAAATTTATCAGGCAATAAAAAATATGTCAGTTCCGTACCTGATTGCAGCGGCAGGACTGGCGTTATTTTTTGTCTGCGCAGAGGGCAGCATGATCTGGTATCTGCTCACATCCATGCGAAAAAAAACAGACAGTCAGACAACCGTTCTCTGTGTTGTTGGAAAAGAAAAGGTATGTTCTCTGTGGCGTTGTATCCAATATTCGTTTATTGGATTTTTTTATTCGGGCATCACACCATCCGCAACAGGTGGGCAGCCGGTGCAGCTTTATTATATGAACAAAGATGGAAACAAAGGTTCTGACTGTACCATAGTGCTTATGACGGTGGCAGTAATTTATAAAATTGTGTTGGTAGTTTTAGGTGTCGGAATGTTACTTTTTTGCGGCGGCGCATTGAAAACAGAGCTGCAGTCCTTTTTTCCATTATATTTGCTGGGGCTTGCGCTGAACACGGTTGCCGTTGCAGTTGTACTTGCCGCAATGCTTTTTCCACAGTGGATGATTGTCGTTTGGGCGTGGGTGGAAAAGCAGTTTATCCGGCTCGACATCTGGAAAGCAAATCCACAGCGCATGGATAAGGTGCAGACATTTACGGGAAACTATAGAAATGCCGTGGATTGGCTGAAGCAGCATCCGGGAAAATTAATAGTGGTCATCGCCGTGACGTTTTTGCAGAGGTGTAGTGTATTTCTGCTTACTTATATGGTATATCTCGGACTTGGACAGGCGGGGACTTCCATACAGGAGGTAGTTCTATTACAGGCATCGGTCTACATTGCGGTGGATATGCTTCCGCTGCCGGGAGCGCAGGGAATCACCGAACTGATGTATCGGTCAGTCTTTGCACCGGTATTTTCTAAGGGCAGTCTGATCCCACCCATGCTGATCAGCAGGGGACTGAACTTCTATTTTCTTTTGTTGGCAGGAGCCGGGGTTACGGCTGCAAACCATTTTCTTGTAAAAAAGAAGATTTAAACTCTATTTGCAGGACACGGAGCAGCTCTTATGGCGGAAAAATAAAGATTTGGTAAAGAAAGTATAAAAGATTCGGGAATATATTTTTTTTAAAAAAAGAATGTGTTAAAATAGAAAGCAATTTATGGAAAATAATCTATGGAAAAGTTTTTTTGATCGAGAGGAAAAAGAGAAGTTATGAGCAATTTCAGGACAAAATATTTAAAAATTGCATGCAATCTGCTTTGGGCAGTGTTTTTATTGATTTTTGCGTTCACATTACTTCCAAAATTGCTGATCTATTTTATGCCGTTTGTGGTGGGAATGATTTTTGCGATGATCGCAAATCCGATGGTGAAGTTTCTGGAGAAACGGATCAAAATTAACCGGAAATATGGTTCGGTCATCATGATCGTGCTGGTCATCGGTCTGGTAGTGCTGGCCTGCTATGGCGCAGGGACAATCCTTGCAAAAGGAATCGGTGCATTTATGGCGTATCTGCCAACGATGTCTGCCAATGCCGGAACCGAATTTTCCGAGGCAATCGATCAGCTGCAGCAGCTGCTGGAAAAACTGCCATTTACGCAGAATGTGGATTTAAGCGCCATCGGAACTGCAATTCAGGATTTTTTGACAAATTTTGTGTCCAGCTCAGATTCTGCAACGCTTGGGGCAATCGGAGAATTTGCCAAAAGCCTGCCGGATATGATCGTTGGCATAGTCGTAGGACTGCTTGCAGCATATTTTTTTATTGCAGATAAAGACAAACTGATCACCGGGGTGGAGAAACATTTATCTGCCGGATTCCTTGCAAAAACAGAACGCATCTATAAACAGCTTGTGCATGCGGTAGGAGGCTACTTTAAAGCACAGTTTAAGATCATGGGCGTTATTTATGTCATTCTTCTGATCGGTCTTTTGATCCTCCGGGTAGATTTTGCATGGCTGATCGCCTTTGGCATTGCGTTTCTGGATATGCTTCCGGTGTTTGGAACGGGAACGGTGCTCTGTCCGTGGGCGGTTATCAAACTTTTTACCGGAGATTACAAGATGGCGGTCGGCATGATCGTTTTATATGTGGTCTCTCTTGTCGTGCATCAAATCGTACAGCCGAAGCTGATCGGCGATTCCGTAGGACTTGATCCGTTTGCATCGCTGTTATTCATGTTCATCGGTTACAGGGTGGGCAGTGTTGTGGGGATGATCCTTGCTATCCCGATCGGTATGATCCTGATCAATCTGTACGAGGCGGGCGCATTCGATACACTGGTCTGGTGCGTTCGGGAAGTCGTGAATGATTTCAATAACTTCCGCAAGGTTGGCGGAGAGAAGAAATAAGGGCACTCTGCCATGTGGAACTGGTAGCTGCGAGAGGAAATCTCATCGATTCGCCGAAAGAAATGATATGTTTATACATTTTTCGTCCTTAAAAGTGTTGATTAAACACATATTTACATCCTTAATAATGTTGACACCTGTGGGGTAGAATTTTATAATGCAGATATATGGAAATAATTTAATGGTTTCTTATAGATTATAGGAGTTGGAGGAAGGCTCATGGAACGATTTGCATTATCACGAATGAAAGAATGGAAAGAGAATGAAAATAGAAAACCATTGATTATTCGCGGGGCAAGACAGGTCGGAAAAACATGGATCATGAAGACATTTGGTCAACAGTATTTTGAGAAGACAGCCTATGTTAATTTTGATAATAACGCCCGTATGAAACAGGTATTCGAAGGAGATTTAGACATTGAAAGACTGGTTTTGGCGATCAGTGCTGAGACAGGAGTTTCTATTGAGGCAGAGAATACGCTGATTATTTTTGACGAAATTCAGGAAGTACCAAAAGCACTTACATCATTAAAGTATTTTCATGAAAATGCACCTCAGTATGCAATTGTTGCAGCAGGATCACTTCTTGGAGTTGCATTACACCAGGGTACGTCATTTCCAGTCGGGAAGGTAGATTTTCTTGATTTATATCCGCTGAATTTTAGGGAATTTTTGTGCGCAATGGGAGAAAAACAATTTGTTTCCATGTTAGACAGTTGTGATACGCAGATGGTAACAGTGTTCAAAACGAAATATATAGAACGTTTAAGGGAATACTATTTTGTAGGTGGGATGCCAGAGGTGGTAAAAGATTTTTCGGAAAAAAAGGATTATAATCGTGTTCGTGCGATTCAGAAGAATCTTATTAATTATTATCAGCAGGACTTTTCAAAGCATGCAGAAATAAAGCTTGTTCCAAGACTGAATCTTGTGTGGAACTCGATTCCGATGCAGCTTGCAAAAGAGAATAAAAAATATATTTACGGACAGGTACGTGAGGGGAGCCGGGCAAAGGATTTTGAACTGGCAATTCAATGGTTATTGGATTGCGGATTGATTCATAAAGTACAGCGGATTCAAAAACCGGATCTTCCATTGAAAGCATATATTGATTTTGATGCTTTTAAGCTTTTTTTAGTGGATATTGGATTGCTCATAGCGATGACAGATCTGGATGCAAAAGTGATTATAGAAGGAAATAAGATTTTTACAGAATATAAGGGATCATTGACAGAGCAGTATATATTGCAGCAGTTAATATCAGATGTCGGAGTGATACCTTACTATTATTCAACGCAAAATTCCAAGGGAGAGATTGATTTTTTAGTTCAGGGAAAAACATCTGTTATTCCAATTGAAGTGAAAGCGGAAGAAAATCTGAAAGCAAAGAGTTTGAAAGCTTTTTGTGAAAAGTATCAACCATCTTATGCAGTCCGGACATCAATGTCGGATTATAGAGAGCAGGATTGGATGACGAATATTCCTCTTTATGCAATTAAGTGGATAGAAAATTATGTCAACCAATAAAACGCATAGAAATATATAAGATCAGGACACATATCCTCTAATGCATATAACATTGTGATATGTGTCCTTTTTTTAGGTAAATATAGTTTTTACAGTAATTCCATATGAATGGATTTTTCTGTAAATCCGTAACTGCGGTACATCTCATAGGCAGCTTTATTTTTTGCATTCACCTGAAGTTCAATGCCATCCAGCTTTTTTTCAGCTTTTATCTCTTTTACTTTTTCAAAGAAAAGATGTCCGACACCCATGCCGCGGTAAGGTTCGTCAACCGCCATTGTGTCGATAAAAACAATGTCCCGTGTCACCTGTGCAGGAGATTCAATATGCCGGAAGATAAGTTCTAAAATTCCGATCACATTTCCTTCATTTTCTGCAATATAGAAAGTATCGCCTTTTACGATTTCCTCAAATACTGCCTTTGGCAGAAGCGCATCATTGGGTTTGTAAATATCGGGACGCCAGTTTATATGAAGCGCCTGCCCCTGATTTAAGATGCGGACGACGGAGTCATAGTCGCTCATTTGTGCATTTCTTATGATACAGTTCATTATTTTACGATTACTTTCACGAATTTCTTTTTACCACGTTTTACAACAAGTCCATCTGCGCCGAAGGAATCTGCATTGTAAGCGGTCTTGATATCGGTTACTTTCTCGTCTGCAACTGAGACACCGCCCTGTTCTACGGCACGTCTTGCGTCGGAACGGGATGGAGCGAGCTCTGTTTTTACGAGAAGAGACAGGATATCCATATCGCCGTCTGCAAAATCAGCAGAGGATAACTCTACCGTTGGCATATGTGCGGAATCTCCGCCACCGGCAAAAAGTGCGTGGGAAGCCTCTCTTGCTTTGTTTGCCTCCTCTTCCCCGTGAACTAATTTGGTCAGTTCGAATGCAAGGATTTCTTTTGCCTGATTGAGCTGTGCACCTTCCCAGCTTTCCATTGCATCGATCTCCTCTAATGGAAGGAAAGTCAGCATACGGATGCATTTTAATACGTCAGAGTCTGCAACGTTTCTCCAATACTGGAAGAAGTCGAATGGAGAAGTTTTCTCAGGATCAAGCCATACTGCGCCGGACTGTGTTTTTCCCATCTTTTTGCCTTCGGAATTTAAAAGAAGGTTGATAGTCATAGCGTAAGCGTCTTTTCCGAGTTTACGGCGGATCAGCTCAGTACCTCCTAACATGTTGCTCCACTGGTCATCGCCGCCGAACTCCATGTTGCAGCCGTATTTCTGGTATAAGGTGTAGAAATCGTAGCTCTGCATGATCATGTAGTTGAATTCAAGGAAACTTAAGCCTTTCTCCATACGCTGTTTGTAGCACTCAGCAGTGAGCATACGGTTTACAGAGAAATGAGCGCCAACTTCACGGAGAACATCAATGTAATTTAAGTCCATCAGCCAGTCAGCGTTATTTACCATCAATGCTTTTCCTTCGGAAAAATCGATAAAACGGCTCATCTGTTTCTTGAAGCAGTCACAGTTGTGCTGGATCGTTTCCGGTGTCATCATCTGACGCATGTCGGTACGTCCGGACGGGTCACCGATCATTGCGGTACCGCCACCGATTAAAGCGATTGGTTTGTTTCCTGCCATCTGGAGACGTTTCATCAGGCAAAGTGCCATGAAATGTCCTACGTGAAGGCTGTCTGCTGTCGGATCAAATCCGATATAAAAAGTTGCTTTTCCGTTGTTGATCAAATCTTTGATCTCTTCTTCGTCTGTTACCTGCGCGATAAGACCGCGGGCAACTAATTCGTCGTATAATGTCATTTTATTAGGTTCCTTTCTTTTTTTGAGTGAACGATTAAAATCCGCAGTGCCCACTCGAGAGCGAAGCTCTCTCGTTCGCGGGCTTCGCCCTATCGTCTAAGAAAATCACAAAATGCATTGTGCAAGCACAGCATTTTGTTCTTTCCTCAGACGGCACTGCTCATTTAATACGCGCAAAAACCCCCGTCCTAATAAAAGGACGAGGGTTAAACTCGTGTTACCACCTTAATTCATAAGCAGCTCACACTGCTTACCTTCGTGAGTGTCCGACAACACTCCGGCGCGGTTAACGTGCGCCACTACGTCACAGCCTACTATTGCAAGATTATCAAATATCAAAAACAAATTCGGTGTGAAGCTCGGGGATGTATTCGAATTAAGATTCCGATGCGCCTCTCATCAGCCGGCAGCTTTCTGTATCTTCCGCTTAACTGTACTTCTTCCCGTCAAAGCCTGTGTTCTGCTTCAATTAACGCTATTATAAGCACGAAAAAAATGATTTGTCAAGGAAAAAGAAAATTTTATTGACCTGATAATAAAACAACACAGTCGCAGCTTCCCAATACAAGCGAAGCACTTTCACTGTTTCCATTTAAAATTTTATCCGCAGCTTTTCCATTGGTGAGAAGTACACGGTCAGCCGGTTTTTCAAGCGGCAGTGTCACGGTATCTGTGCCGAAATTTCCGGCAACCAGAATGCGTTGTCCGGTTTCTTCATTGGTGCGGTAGTAAGCAAACATATGGTCAACATCTTCATAAGCAGCGGCAAACGTTCCGTAAGTGAAAGTTTCCACGTATTCCGGTGCTTTGCGGAGTGCGATCAGTTCTTTGTAAAAAGAAAGAACTGAATCTGACCGGTTCATCTGGTCAGCTACATTGATCTTTGTATAGTTTGGATTCTCTGCAAGCCAGGGTGTCCCGGTGGTGAAACCGCCGTGCAAAGAACTGTCCCACTGCATAGGTGTTCTTGCATTGTCGCGGCTGTTTTCATAGCAGGCGTGAAGTGCTGCCTCTTTTGAACATCCGGCATTTAAAGCAGCCTGATACTGGTCTTTGGTGCTGATGTCATCATATTCGGAAATATCGTTTCGGACACAGTTTGTCATTCCGATTTCCTGCCCCTGATAGATAAACGGAATTCCGCGCAGTAAAAAGTAAGTGGCCGCAAGCATTTTTACACCGGCCTCATTTCTGGCGTGTGCAGGCAGATAATGTGTAGCACCTCGTGGCTCATCGTGGTTTTCGATAATATTTGCCTCAAAGCCAACGGTAAGATCCGCTTTCTGGGTGTTAAAAAGGGCAGTGCGCCACCGGTTGAAATCGAGGGCGGGCGCGTCATACCAGCCGTGTTCCCCATTGGAGAGCACATGGGCGGAAAAGTCAAATTTGGTGGAAAAATGACCGTTTTCACCGATAAATTCACGCAGTTCATCCTCTTTTAAATGAAATACTTCGCCGACCGTAAAAGCGTCGTATTTGTCAAACGTTTCATGCTTCATTTCCTCTAAAAAAGTGCCGATTCCATGCGCGGAAGCTAACATTTTATCGCAGGAGACAAGTCCGTCGCCGCCGTCCGCCGGGAAGGATGGAAAATCAAGATTTTTCTTGATATTGATAATGGCATCAATACGGAAACCGGAAATGCCTTTTTCGAACCACCAGTTGATCATCTCATAGATTTTTTTGCGGACGATTGGGTTCTCCCAGTTTAAATCAGGCTGTTCCTTCGCAAAGGTGTGGAGATAATATTTATTTGTGCCGGGAATTTTTGTCCATGCAGATCCGCCAAAATTGGAGCGGTAATTGCTTGGTGCTTTGCCGTCTTTTCCCTCGCGGAAATAGAAGTAGCCGGCGTAAGGACCGTCTGGGTCGGCGAGTGCTTTTTGAAACCATTCGTGTTTGTCGGAACAGTGGTTTACCACAAGATCCATGATCAGGTGCATACCGCGTTTTTTCATTTCGGCGACAAGGGTGTCAAAATCATCCATTGTACCAAACTGTTCTGCAATTTTATAGTAATCGGAAATGTCATATCCCTGATCGACAAAAGGGGATTCGTAAACCGGGGAGAGCCAGACGATGTCGATTCCGAGTTCTTTCAAATAGTCCAGCTTTGAGATAATTCCCTTTAAGTCGCCAATTCCATCTCCGTTTGTATCCAAAAACTTTTTGGGTAAATCTGATAAGCTACTTTATCGTGCCACCATTTTCTTTTCATAAATTCTCCTTTTCTTTCATTTGATTCTGGGGTGATTGCGAAACTCATTTAAAGCTGTTTAAAATTGTTCAAAATTAAATTTACACAACTTTGAGTTTCGCAATCTCTACACTTGATTGTATGATACTGTTATAATAGAATAGAAGAAACGAAAAATCTTGCATAAATATAAGAAAGTATTGTACAAAACTGCTATGCAAATGTGGATTAAGACAGCTTAGAAGGTGTTTGCCATCTGTTTCAATGATGTTAAAGAGGAATCAATACAATGAAAGAAAAAATAACCCTATCATTAGACCAGCATGAGAATGCCAGACACGGCGAAGAAATTTTTCCGCTGCAAAAATATGTGACGCCGTTATGGAAGGAGTATCCTTATGTCACGGCGCACTGGCATGAGGAGGCAGAATTTACACGGATTGAGAAGGGAAGCTGCACATATCAGATCCATCTTGAAATTTATGATGTGGAAGAGGGAGATCTGATTTTTATTCCGCCTGCGGTGCTGCATGCGATTTCCAATGAAAAAGAGGAGCGCATGCAGTCGGAAACGTATGTGTTTCATATGGATTTTCTTGGTGCAAAGGCTGCGGATATCTGTGCCATCCGGTATTTGAATCCACTGATGAACCAGAAATTGATCCCGCCGTTTGTAATCAAAAAAGGACATCCGCTTTACGAAAAGGCAGCAGATCTGTTTGAGGATATAAACACGGAGTATGACAAAAAAACACCCGGATACGAGATTGCTATCAAGTCATATCTGTTGCAGCTTGTGGCGGCTTTGATTCCATATTGTACCCGGAATACAGAGGCAGATGCGATTTTGACAGAACATGCGAAAAAGTTAAAAGAAGTTTTAAGTTATATCGATGCACACTATATGGAGGAACTGACGATTTCAGGACTTGCCGGAATCTGTTTTTTCAGTGAGTATTATTTTATGCGTTTTTTCAAAAAATACATGGGAATGTCATGCGTGCAGTACATCAAAAATGTGCGTCTGGAGCGTGCGGCAGACCAGTTTGAAAATGGGGAGACAAATACGCTCGAGGTGGCGCTTTCCTGTGGATTTTCGAATTTGTCTTATTTCCATCGGGAGTTTAAAAAGAAATATGGAATGACGCCAAAAAGATTTATCAGTCTGTCTGCCCGGGCGGCAGATTTTCACGAAGGAAGTGAATAATTACCATTTTTATGACTCATAATATCATCGTGAAAAAAATGTGCGGATTTTAAAATCCGTCGGAAAGAGGTAGAAAGATGATATTGAGCGAAAAAGAGACAACCGTGATCAAAGACTTACAGACACAGGAGCAGTGCTGCGTGGAAAAATACGAGAGATACAGTAAACTTGCCAAAGATCAGGTGCTTATTGACCTGTTCACAGATCTGCATGGAAAAGAGCAGAAGCATTTAGAATCCCTGACACAGGTGCTGTCTGGAAAAGTTCCTTCCTGCGACTGCAACGACAGTGATGGAAAAGATTATAACCCGGCTGCTACCTACAGCATGGCACCTTCCGAGGATAAGAAAACGGACTGTTTCCTTGCAACAGACTGTATCGGAACAGAAAAGCTTGTTTCCTCCACCTATAATACGGAAGTGTTTGCATTCGGTGATCCGGGTGTCAGAAAACTTTTGGCTGACATTCAGATCGAAGAGCAGAACCATGCGGAGATGCTTTATAAATATAAAACAGTCAACAGCATGGCGTAGCCCGGAGTTTAGGTTATGAGCCTGCCGTCAATCCATGTTACGAGCGGCAGAACCCAGAGGTTAAACTGCGGGATGGATGACTAAAAGACTATGAAGCAATATAGGTTTTATTATAATACGGCATGAATTTGATATTTAGTGCAAGAATTTGATTTTTGCCTTCCTTTTCATTTGTTAGGATAAATACACAAAATGAAAAGGGAGGTTTTTTATGTTGGACAAAAAAATGAGGGAAAAGTGGAAAAGAGCAGTGATGCTATTGGGCTGCATGGCGCTTGTCTTTTCGGGTTGCGGAAAAACAGGTGATGTGAAAGAGTCAGGTGCAGTGGAGCCACAGACTGCTGCAGAACAGGCAGAAGAAGTGACAGAAACGACAGAGGTATCAGAAACCGTATTTCAGATACCAGAAAATTATGCAGTTGTTATCACAGTGAAAATCAATCCGGAGTTACGTATTTATCTGGATGAAAATGCGAATGTTTTAGCAGTGGAACCTGTAAATGAGGATGCGCAGGAACTAATTGCTGCGATGCAGTTGGAAGGCATGACATTTGAGACATGCATGGAAAAAATGATCGCGCATGCGCATGAAATGGGATATCTGAAAGAAGATGGAACGATTCAGGTTACGGCAGAAGGAGATGAGGAAGAATTTTGTAGCCAGATATTAGAAAAGGCAAAGATATCGATTAGCAGTGTGATAGAAAAAGAAAATATCAAAGTTTCTTTGAAAATTGGAAATGATAAAGAAATTGTCACTGCTGGAAAATACGAGAAGTCCGCAAAAGACACATCGAAAAAGCAGGCTGCCAATAAGGGAAAAAAGACGGAGACGACAGAACAGAACGAAGATAAAATGGTAGTGGCAGAGGTTACAGAAGCAAAGCAGCAGTCCGAAGAAAAAAACACACAGCATGCAGCGCAGAATAACACACAGCAGACTACACAAAACAACAATCAGCAGACTGCGCAGCAGCCGGAAGAGAGCAACAGCCAAAAGACGGAGGAAAAAGACAATCAGCAGCCGGAACAAAAGCCAGAGCAGAAACCAGACCAGCAGCCGGAGCAGGAAACCGAGCAGCCAGCAGTAAAAGATCCTGCAAAGGATCCGGCATATCATCTTGTATGGCAGGACGAGTTTGAGGGAACTGTGTTAGACAGATCAGACTGGAATGTTGAACTTCACGATCCGGGCTGGGTAAACAGCGAACTTCAGGCTTATGTGGATACGGAGAAAAACATTTATGTAAAAGACGGAAAGCTGATCATTCAGCCGGAGAAAACCGAGCAGGATGGAAAAGTATCCTATACATCCGGAAGGGTAAATACACAGGGAAAGAAAGATTTTAAATATGGATATTTTGAATGCAGGGCAAAAGTTCCACAGGGAACCGGATATCTTCCTGCATTCTGGATGATGCCTACAAATGAAAACTTATATGGACAGTGGCCAAAATGTGGTGAGATCGACATCATGGAAGTTATGGGACAACAGACCAATAAGCTTTACGGAACCATCCATTATGGAGAGCCACATGCGGAAAGCCAGGGCACAAAGATTTTAGCAGCAGGCGATTTTGCAGATGAATATCATACCTTTGCCTGTGAATGGGAGCCGGGAGCAATCAGATGGTATGTCGATGGGATTTTATACCATGAGGAAAATGACTGGTATTCCACAACGAAAAACGTGGGAACGGTTGCATATCCGGCACCGTTTGACCAGCCATTTTACATGATCTTAAACGTGGCTGTCGGTGGTTCCTGGGTCGGCAATATTGATGACACGACACCTTTTGATGAGAAAGCGCAGCTTGCAGTGGACTATGTCAGGGTATATCAGAAGGACAGCTATGATGAGAATGTAAAGAGACCGGAGAAAAATGTGGTGCTCCGTGATCCGGATGCAAATGGAAATTATGTGAACAATGGAAATTTTGCTGAAAAAGAAAGTCTTACAGATGAGGCAGACTGGAAGTTTATGACAGCAAATGGCGGAGCAGCAGAAGCGGTAATTGAAAATAACTCCATAAAGATCACGACGGAAAAGGAAGGAACCGTTGATTACAGTGTACAACTGGTACAGGAAGGTATTCCGTTTAAGAAAGGTGCCACATATGAGGTTTCCTATGAGGCAAAGAGTTCTGAAAACAGAACCATGAATACCGCGGTGAAAGCACCGGATCGTTCTTACATGGCATATCTGAGTGAGAACACCAGTCTTACAACAGACTGGGAGACATACCGTTATTCTTTTAAAATGACAGAGGACAACGATGCAAACGGCAGACTTGAATACAATATGGGAGCAGCAGGCTCTGCGGCAGACATTGAGATCCGTAATGTTGCAGTCAAAATGACAAAGGATGCAGATCCAAATGAAGTGGAAGAGAAAACCATTCTTGCAAATGGAAGTCTTGTATACAATGGAGATTTCCAGGAGGGAGAGGGAAGACTCGCCTATTGGGAAATATCAGATGCCAGCGCAGCAAGCGTCACAAATGTAAATAATGAAAGAGAGCTTCATGCACAGATCAATCACACAGAAGAATCACCGCTTACAGTTTCGCAGAGCGGTCTAGCGTTTACGGATGGTATCAATTATGAACTTTCTTTTGTGGCAAGAGGAGATGCAGATCTGAAAGTGAGTGCCGCAGGAGCAGAACAAAGTTATGCACTTACGGATGCAAACCAGACATATACTTTAAAAATCAGTGCGGAAGCATATGGCAATAAAGATCTTGTATTTACAATGTCAGGACAGGGAGAGATTTATCTCGATCAGGTTAAAATCGTGGAAGATTCCCTGATCAAAAACGGTTCCTTCAATGCAGGATTATCCGGTTATGAATTTTATAAATATTCGGATGGACTTGCATCCATTGTAGTGGACAGTCTCACAGAGAATAATGCGGCAGATATTACCATTAACAGTACCGGAGATACGGACTGGTATATTCAGTTGAAACAAAACAATGTCGCATTGGAAAAAGATCAGTGGTACCGCCTGAAATTTGACGTGAAATCGAATCTGGCACGTAAAATTATGTATGCGATCCAGAGAGATGGTTCATCAGATAATGACTGGACACCTTACACCGGAAGCAAAATCATTGATCTTGCAGGTGACGGTCAGTATCAGAATATTTCGTATGATTTTAAAATGTCATGCGATACAGACATGAAAGCAATCCTTTCATTTACGCTTGGTGCAGTCGATGGACAGGCAATTGATCAGAAGCACAGAATCTGCTTTGACAATATTTCGCTGGAGAAGATTGATGCGCCGGAGATTGATGAACCGGTGATCAAACCGGTTGTTCCGGTGGGAGAAAATATGCTGACAGGACTTTGGAGCAGCATTGCTGATGAATGCAATGGAACACAGAAGGGAACAGATGGAACATTCTTGTTTACACTGGAAAATTCCGGAACCAATAACTGGGATGTTCAGGCTGCCCAGCAGAATCTCACATTGATCCAGGGAAATAAATATGAGATTAAATTTAATATTACATCCAGCATTGACCGTGTCGTAAAACTTGGATTCAGAGACCCGGAGAATGGATATAAAGGATTTTATGATGATATTACATTGAAGGCAGGAGAAACAAAAGAATATACAGTGGCTCCAACGTGGAGTGAGCAGTCAACCGAAACAGGTGAGTTTGTGCTGCTCTTAGGAACACCGGAAGGCGGAGAACAGTTAGGAGCGCACACCATCACCGTTGAAAATATTTCCGCAGTGATGCTGGCGGAATAAGTAATATTTTATCAAGAGGGAGTATTGAAATATATCAGAATCATGTTCTGAATATAAAATTAGATTCAAGCCTGAATGGTTCATGAAAATGACATTTAGGCAATGAATCTGATTTTTTTTGTGGATATGTTCCGCTATGATAAGAACAGTTAAAAATGTCAATGGATAGAAAAAAGGAGGAACTATGGCAGCAGTACGTTTTTTGGATAAAGATGGAACATTTACTTTAGATAGGGCAGAAAACTACAGTTATCTGTATCTGCCGGTGGCAAATGAAAAAGGATTAAAAGCAGCAGTGACACCGGATTTTGGCGGAGATTCCAAAGTGGATCAGAACACATTCCTGATGGAGCCGGTGAGTGCAGAAAATTTACATAATAACCGTTCTACCAGAAATTTCTGGTGCCAGATAAAGGGAATCGGAAGCTGGTCTGTAACAGGTGCGTCCGCAGAAGCAGAACTGAACCGGTTTACAGAGGAGCAGGAAGAAAGTACCCTGACAGCAGGATTTATGTGGCAGACAGTCACACGCTCTTCTGAAAAATACGGATTGTCTGCAAAAGTAACTTCTTTTGCGCCACTTGCACATGCAGCAGAGATCATGCAGGTGGAGATCTGTAATGAGAGCAAAGATGCACGGACGATCACACCTGTTGCAGCAGTTCCGGTTTATGGAAGAAGTGCAGATAATATCCGGGATCACAGACATGTAACTTCTCTGCTGCACCGCATTACGGTTACAACAAACGGGGTATGTGTCAGACCGACGATGTCCTTTGATGAACGTGGACATAAGAAAAATGAGATGATTTATTATGTCTGCGGTATGGATGGAGAGGGAAACAGTCCAAGAGATTTTTACCCGACTGTCGATCTGTTTATCGGGGAAGGGGGAAGTTTTACACATCCAAGAGCGGTATTGGAAAACAGGGACGGCGTGAAAGCCGGATACCGTGCAGAAGGAAAAGAAGCAGTGGGCGGCATCCGGTTTGAAGAGATCACATTGCAGCCTGGAGAAGCAAAAACTTATACGGTCATCATCGGGGTGACAGAAGATGCGGGTGAGATCCGGAAAGTGGCAGCCGATTATGCAACCAGTGCACGGGTAAATAAAGCACTTCAGAAAACACAAAATTACTGGCAGAAAAAAGTAAATGTAAAATATTATACGGGCAATGAGGATTTTGATAATTATATGCGCTGGGTAAGTTTTCAGCCAATCTTAAGAAGAATCTATGGATGTTCATTTCTGCCACACCATGATTATGGAAAAGGCGGCAGAGGCTGGCGCGATCTCTGGCAGGATTGTCTGGCTCTCTTATTGATGAATCCGTCAGGAGTCAGACAGATGATCTTAGACAATTACGGTGGTGTGCGGATGGACGGAAGCAATGCGACCATCATCGGAGAGAAACAGGGAGTATTTATTGCTGACCGCAATCATATCACGCGTGTGTGGATGGATCATGGATTTTGGCCGTTTTTGACAACAAAGCTTTACATTGACCAGACAGGGGATATTGAGATCCTCCTGAAAAAAGTTTCATATTTTAAAGACCGCCAGGTGGAAAGAGGCACAGCCATTGATGAGGAGTGGAACAGTGCATATGGAGAGATCCAGAAAACGGAGGACAATGCTGTTTATTACGGAAGTGTGTTGGAACACCTTTTACTGCAGAATCTCTGCGCATTTTATGAAGTCGGAGATCATAACATCATCAGACTTCGCGGTGCAGACTGGAACGATGCACTTGATATGGCAGAGGAGAAAGGCGAAAGTGTTGCCTTCACCTGTGCGTATGCCGGAAATCTGCGGCAGCTTGCAGATTACCTGAAAGCATTGGAAAAACAGTGTGGCTGCACAGAAATTGAAATTTTAGAAGAAATGCAGATGCTGCTTTCAGATGAAGATACTTTGTATACAGATATTCAGGCAAAGCAGGAGTTATTAAAGACTTATACAAAAAAATGCCGTCATAACGTCAGTGGAAGAACAGTGGCAGTTGCGATAGATGAACTTACAGAGAGTCTTTACAGCAAGGCAGACTGGATGATGGAGCATATCCGTCAGAAGGAATGGGTCAATGATGGGGCAGACCATGCGTGGTTTAACAGCTATTATGATAATCATGGCAATAGGGTGGAAGGTAAATATGATAACAATGTACGCATGATGCTCACCGGTCAGGTCTTTGCCATTATGAGTGGAACAGCCGATGAAAAACAGGTACAGGCAGTCTGCGAGAGCGCAGACACCTATTTGTATGACAAGGATGCGGGAGGCTATCGCCTGAATACCAATTTCCATGAAAATAAATTTGATTTTGGCAGAATGTTTGGATTTGCTTATGGGGAAAAAGAAAACGGAGCTGTGTTTTCGCATATGACGGTCATGTATGCAAATGCTCTTTATCAGAGAGGATTTATCCGGGAAGGATACAAGGCATTGCAGACACTGGCAGATACAGCACTGGATTTTGACACAAGCAGAATTTATCCCGGAATCCCGGAATATTTTAACGCAGAAGGCAGAGGCATGTATGCTTATCTGACCGGTGCGGCGAGCTGGTATATGCTTACGCTCATCACAGAGGTTTTTGGTGTGAAGGGAAGTTTTGGTGATCTTGTAATAGAACCGAAACTGGTGAAGGAGCAGTTTGATGATAATGGAAATGCAGGTATACATCTGGAGTTTGCAGGCAATACCTTTGTGATCCGCTATCACAATGAGGAGAAGAAAGATTATGGAGCTTATCAGATCAGTGAGGTAGCTGCCATGCCGGAATTAGACATCCGGATGGAAGGGAAGAAAGCAGTGATAAGCAAAACATCCATTGAAAAATCAAATGGTGGATGCTATACGGTAAACGTGATTTTAAAATAATAAAAAACGAGGAGACAGAACATGCAATACGGATATTTTGATGATGAAAAGAGAGAATATGTGATTACAAGACCGGACACTCCGGCACCGTGGGCCAATTATCTTGGTTCCCCGGAATATGGTGCGATCATTTCAAACAACGCAGGCGGATACAGTTTTGCAAAATCAGGTGCAAACGGAAGAATTCTTCGTTACATTTTTAACGATTTTGATCAGCCGGGAAGATACATTTACATCAGAGATGAGGATGAAAATGATTTCTGGTCTGCATCCTGGCAGCCGGTCGGAAAAGATTTAAAAACTTATAAGAGTGAGTGTCATCATGGAACTGCATATACAAAAATCAATGCGGAATATAAAGATATCAGAACAGAAGCACTTTATTATGTGCCACTCAATGCATCTTATGAAGTGTGGGATTTAAATGTCACCAATACTTCTGATAAAGTAAGAAAACTGACGATCACGGGTTATGCGGAATTTACCAATAACAGCAATTACGAACAGGATCAGGTGAATCTCCAGTATTCCCAGTTCATCACAAGAACACAGTTCGAAAAAAACAGAATCCGTCAGCTCATCCATGGTAATTTAGATGGACAGGAGGAAGGCGTTGAGGTCGATCACAAAGTTGTGATAGAACGGTTCTTCGGGGCAGCAGGAGCGGAAGTGACATCTTACTGTGGTTCAAAAGAGAACTTTATCGGACATTATCACAATTATTCCAATCCGGCAGGTGTGGTGAACGGAAAACTGGATAATACTTTAAATTATAATGAGAACAGTTGTGGAGCGCTTGCTTTGAACCTTATATTACAGCCGGGAGAAAGCAAAAATATCGCATTCCTTCTTGGAATGAAATATGATGAGGAAGCAGCAGAAATCTGTGCACATTACAGTAATCCAAAAGAGATTTGCGAGAAAGAAGTAAAAGAACTGATCGGTTACTGGCATGAGAAATTAGAGCATTTTCAGGTGAAAACTCCAAGTCCTGAATTTGATACTATGATCAATACATGGAATGCCTATAATTGCTTCATGACATTTATCTGGTCAAGAGCAGCGTCTTTCATTTACTGTGGTTTAAGAAATGGTTACGGATATCGTGATACCGTGCAGGATATCCAGGGCGTGATCCATCTTGCACCTGAGATGGCAAAAGATAAGATACGTTTCATGCTTTCTGCACAGGTGCATCACGGAGCAGGACTTCCGCTTGTAAAATTTACACACAATCCGGGGCATGAGGATACACCGGAAGATGCATCTTATGTAAATGAGACAGGACATCCGGAGTATCGCGCAGATGATGCACTCTGGCTGTTCCCAACCGTTTATAAGTACATTTCCGAAACCGGTGACATGGCATTTTTAGATGAGGTGGTCCCATTTGCAGACAAAGAGGAAGGAACTGTGTATGAGCATTTGAAACGTGCAGTTGATTTCTCCATGAATCATCTTGGGGTACACGGAATGCCGGCAGGACTTTATGCCGACTGGAATGATTGTTTAAGACTTGGAAAAGCAGGAGAGTCTTCATTTGTTGCAATGCAGTTCTATTATGCAATGACAATCCTGAAGAAATTTGCGGAGTATAAAGGCGATACAGATTATATTGCATATCTGGAAGAAAAACAGAAACAGCAGGGGGATGTGATCAATGAGTTCTGCTGGAATGAAGACCGTTTCATCCGCGGATTTACAGAGGCAGGAGAGACAATCGGAAAGAGAACGGACAACGAGGCAAATATGTGGCTGAATCCGCAGAGCTGGAGTGTGATCAGCGGGCTTGCGACAGAAGAGCAGACAGAAAAAGCAATGGAAAATGTTTATGAGAAGCTGAACACAAAGTTTGGTGCGATTCTTATGGATCCGCCATATCATAAAGAAGCATTTGAGGGAGCACTGGCAGTGATCTACAATGCAGGAACAAAGGAAAATGCAGGTATTTTCTCCCAGTCACAGGGCTGGCTGATTCTGGCAGAGGCGCTGCTTGGACACGGAGACCGGGCATTCACTTACTTTATGGAGAATTCACCGGCAGCACAGAATGCGGACGCAGAGATCCGGGTGTTAGAGCCATACTGCTATGGACAGTTTACAGAGGGAAAGGCAAGCCCGCAGTTCGGGCGTTCCCATGTACACTGGCTGACAGGAACGGCATCTACCGTGATGGTGGGCTGTGTAGAGGGAATTCTTGGAATGCGGCCTGATTTTGAAGGACTGCGCATAGCACCTTCTATTCCAAAAGAGTGGGAACAGTTTGAGATCGAAAAAGATTTCCGTGGAAAACACTTACATATCGTTGTGAAGAACCGTAACCATGCACAGTGTGGATGCATAAAAATGATCGTAAACGGTGTGGAAACAGATGGCAGCTATGTCGCAGAAGCGATGTTAACAGAACACACAGAGATTGAATACATTATGTCATAAAATTTCTTATCAGTTATAAAAATGCAGGAGCAGATCCGGTGATCACACAACGGCTGTTCCTGCATTTTTTATGATTCGGATTTCTTTGGCATTTCCCAGTTTGTCCGGAAGTACATCATTCTGTACTTATAAGGTGTAATGCCAGTTTTTTTCTGGAAAACCTGAATAAAATGGCTCTGGGAAGCAAAAGAGAAATAATTGGCGATTTCGACAATGCTGTAATCTGAATATTGCAGCAGATTTTTTGCTTTTTCGATTTTTAAATCGGTGATATAGTGGCTGAGCGGAATTCCCATTTCTTTTAAAAATAATTTGGACAGGTAACTTTCCGACAGACTCAGGTATTCGGCCAATTCTTTGATGGTAATGCGGTAGTGAATATGACTATAAATGTAGTTTAAACAGAGTACAATGGGTTTGGAGAGAATCTGCCGGCGTTTCAATTCATTCATGCGGCTGCAAAAATCAAGACACATCGTATCGTGCAGCCTGCTGATCTGGTCGATCGTCCTGCACTTGTCCATTTTTAAAATATAAAAGTCACTGAGACTGTATGCCTGTTCCTGTTCCATTCCGGCATGCACACAGTATCTTGTGATCATGGCAGTCGTGACAACAAAGTGATAGCGGATATTCTGAAGTTTGTCCTCGGACAGTTTTCCCATTCCATCCGGGTTTGTGAAGGTCTGATTTTTACAGTTATCCTGCACATATTCGATATTTCCATTTGCAATCGCGTCATAGAACGTATATTCAGTTTCAATGACACGGTGCTGTTCTAACATTTCCTGATTTACAAATTCACTCCGGTACCATTCTTTAGAAAGATCCATAGGAAAACCCCCTGATTTTATCCTGCTTTTTCACTTCGTAAAATTCACAGTTTAGTGTAATACTATATTGATGCAAAAGATAGCATGAAAATGATATTTTGTCAATGAATTTTATATATTATGAGTGGGAAAAAACATACAATAAACTTACAAAAACGAACCAATCATATTTAGGGAGGAAGAAAACATGAAGAAAAAATTGTTATCAGCATTACTTGCTACAGCAATGACAGCATCCATGCTTGCTGGATGCGGAAGCGACGCAGCTTCAGGGGATGCAGGACAGAAACAGGATGCAGCAGACAACACGGCAGCATCTACAGAGGCAGCGGACGGAGAGAACGTTGCAGCAGATGAAGGAAAAGTTTTGAACATCTATTGTTGGAATGATGAGTTCCAGAGACGTCTGAAAGCACACTATGACAAATATGAAGAAGTGGATGCTACAACAGGTAAGATTGGGGACATCACAGTAAAATGGAATATCACACCAAGTGATGACAATGCATACCAGAACAACCTGGATGCAAATCTTTTAGCTCAGGATTCTGCTGCAGCGGATGATAAGATTGACTTATTCTTATTAGAAGCAGATTATGCGTTGAAATATGTTGATACAGATTACACAATGCCGGTCGCAGATCTCGGAATCACAGACGAAGATCTGAAAGATCAGTACCAGTATACAAAAGATATTGTAACAGATTCGAACGGTGTATTAAAAGGTGTTTCATGGCAGGGATGCCCGGGTGTATTATTCTACAACCGTGAAGCTGCAAAAGAAGTATTAGGATCCGATGATCCGGCAGAAGTCCAGAAATATGTTTCTGACTGGGATACCTTCAACGCTACAGCAGAAAAGATGAAAGCTGCCGGATATCAGATGACATCTTCTGCAAATGATACATACCGTGTATATTCGAACAATGTTACTTCCAAATGGGTAGAAGACGGAAAAGTAAACATTGATGATAATATTATGAAATGGGTGGAAGACTCCAAGAAAATGGTAGATGCCGGTGAGACTGGTGTTCACGATATGTGGAGCGATGACTGGAGAAAAGGTTTCTTCCCGGAAGGTAAAGTATTCTGCTACTTTGGACCAGCATGGTTAGTAAACTTCTCTATGGCTGCTGATACAGAAGGTTCTATCGGATACGAAGGAGGCTGGGGTGCTGCTGAAGGACCACAGGGCTTCTTCTGGGGTGGTACATGGATCGCTGCTGCAGCAGGTACGGATAACGCAGCAACCATCAAAGATATTATGCTTACGATGACAACCGATGCAGATGTCATGAAAGAGATCGTTGTAGATGATGATGATTTTGTAAATAACCAGATTGTAATGGAAGAGATGGCAGAGGATACAAGCTACTCCAGCAAAATTTTAGGTGGACAGAATCCACTTGAGATGTACTGTGCGGGTGTATACAGCCTCGACTTAAGCAACCTTTCTCCATATGATGCGGGATGCAATGAAGAGTTCCAGAAAGCAATGAAAAACTACTTTGAAGATAATGCAACCTTAGAGGAAGCGCTTGATTTATTCTACAAAGGTATTACAGAGAAATATCCGGAACTTACATATTAAGGAAACATTATGTGATTGCCCGAGTGGCAATTAAGAAGATAGGATTGCGAAAAATGAACAACCATAGAGGAGGTTGATTTTCCGCAATCCTGATATTTGAAATTGATGCTTCACGATTTGTGAATATACCGGGATAAAGGAGGCACAGGCATTATGAAGAAAAGTGGGGGAAAAGCGGTCAGATATAACAAATGGGGATACATTTTTTTGATTCCGTTTATCGTGGTATACGTCATATTCCAGCTGATTCCGCTGTTTAGTACCATTTATAACAGCTTTTTTGAGAATTATATGTCAGGACTGACACAGGTTGGTCCAAATTTTGTAGGATTACAGAACTATATCAAACTTTTTGAGGGTGGAGATATCTGGATCTATGCGAAAAACACGATGATTTTATGGATCATGTGTTTTGTTCCGCAAATTTTTTTGTCTTTATTATTGGGAGCATGGTTTTCGGATGTGCGCCTGAAACTAAAAGGTTCCAGATTTTTCAAGACCGTGATCTATCTGCCAAACCTGATCATGGCATCTGCATTTTCAATGTTATTTTTCACTTTGTTTGCAGAGAGCGGACCGATCAATTCTTTGTTGATTCAAATGGGATTCATCACAGAACCATATAAGTTCCTCTCCAATGTGGGAAGTACCAGAGGGCTGATCGCCTTTATGAACTGTCTGATGTGGTTTGGTAATACTACGATTCTTCTGATGGCAGGAATGATGGGAATTGACACTTCATTATTTGAAGCGGCTGAAGTAGACGGTGCAACATCCACACAGGTTTTCTTCCGCATTACATTGCCGCTGTTGCGTCCAATTCTGGTATATGTACTGATCACTTCACTGATCGGTGGACTTCAGTTATTTGATGTGCCTCAGATTTTGACAAATGGTACGGGTAATCCGGTGCGTTCTACGATGACACTGATTATGTTCCTGAACAATCATTTATATAGCAAAAACTATGGTATGGCGGGTGCAGTTTCTGTTGTACTGTTTATCATCACAGGTATTTTAAGTATTGTTGTATTTAAACTGACCGGAAACGATAAGAGAAAGGGGTGATTTGGAATGAGAAAACAGGAAGTTAAGAAAGGTCTGGGATTGCATGCAAGAAGAGTGATTGCATACACAGTCCTGATCATAATATCTTTTTTCTGTCTGTTCTGGTTTTATGTATTGTTTATTAATGCAACCAGATCGAACGGAGAACTTCAGGCAGGATTTACCGCGGTTCCGAGCACACATTTATTCGATAACTGGAATAATCTGCTGCATGGAACACTTCCGGTCATCAAAGGCCTTGTGAACAGTCTGATCATTTCATCCTTAAGTGCAGTATTGACGGTTTATTTTTCCACCATGACAGCTTATGCGATCCACGCTTATGATTTCAGGCTGAAAAAATATATTTATACATTTATTCTTGCAGTTATGATGATTCCTACACAGGTGACAGCACTTGGATTTATCAGATTAATGCGCAGTATGAATTTGATGGATTCATTTATTCCATTGATCGTTCCGGCGGTTGCAGCACCGATTACATTTTTCTACATGAAACAGTATATGGAAAGCACGCTGCCTTTATCACTGATCGAGGCAGCGCGGATTGATGGCTCCGGGGAATTCCGTACATTCAATTCCATTGTACTTCCATTAATGAAACCGGCAATTGCTGTTCAGGCAATTTTTGGATTTGTGAGCAGCTGGAACAATTACTTTACTCCGGCATTGATTTTACAGAGTGATAACAAAAAGACACTGCCGATTTTGATCGCACAGCTTCGTGCAGCAGACTGGCTGAAGTTTGATATGGGGCAGGTCTATGTGATGATCGCATTCTCCATTTTCCCGGTTATCATCGTTTATTTGTTCCTGTCGCGCTATATCGTGCAGGGAATTGCACTTGGAAGTGTGAAGGGATAGGAAAAATTATATTTGGTTCAGATAAGAGGCGGGAAGCTTTTGAGGAATCTCAAAGGTTTCCTGTTTTTTGTATAAAAACGTTTTTACTGAATAAAATATGTGCTACAATGAGTGCAGGAGAGAGGAAGAAGGGAGCCTGCGGCATGGTCTATTTAGCAATCACTGCAGCGATTTTTACGCTTGATTTTTTTCTGAAAAAATATATTGATAAAAAATACGCCAGAAAAGTAAAAAATCCACGTCTCGGTGGAATGATCTGCATAGAGAAGTTCTACAACAAAGGTGCAACGTTAAATCTTCTCGCAAAACATCCGAAAGCCATGACTGCGATACACAGTGTCATCATGGCTTTTGTGGCAGTCGTTTATTATTTTGCAATGCGGATGACTGGAAAAAAACTCACAAAAACGGGACTTGCCATGTTAGCCGGCGGCGGACTGAGCAATTTATATGACCGCTATACAAAGCACCATGTTGTGGATTATGTGCGGTTTCAGACCGGACCGAAATGGTTTCGGAGGATTATTTTTAATGTGTCTGATTTCTTTATTTTTATAGGGGCAGTGCTTGCAGTCATCGGAAGCGAAGTGTAATATTAAGATAATCTCAAACCATAGATTGATAAAACAATTACCGGGAAGGAAATGATTTTTTGCTATGACAAAAGAACAGTATATCAAAATTACAGAACCGCTTCGGAGCAATCAGGAACGGGCGAAGCGTGTGACGAGTCTGAATCATATGCTGACAGCACTTGTATTCTGCGTGTATCCGCTCTATCTTTTTATGCTGTTTGAGGACAAAGATCCATGGCTCTGGCGCGCAATACTTGTTCCGGCAGTGTCCTTTGTGGGACTTTCCATTGTCCGGAAAATCATCAATGCGCCCAGGCCGTATGAAAAATTTGACATGCCGCCGGTGTTGGAAAAAGACACAAAAGGAAAATCATTTCCAAGCCGGCATGTATTTTCTGTTTTTATTATTGCGATGACGATTTTTTATGAGCATCCGGGAGCAGGGGTACTGCTCGGAATCATTGGTTTGCTTCTGGGCATTGTGCGCGTGCTGGTCGGAGTGCATGAGCCAAAGGATATCATTGTGGGCGCGCTGGCAGGGATCGTCTGCGGTATTGTAGGATATTATGTTATATGATAATCTTAGTTACGGCTGTGCATAACGCTTCCGGTATTCCCTCGGGGTCTGCTGGAAGCGTTTTTTGAAGGAACGGTTAAAATAGGAAAGATTATCAAATCCCACTTCCGCTGCAATATCCAAAACCGAAGAATCGGAAGAGATCAAAAGTCTGGAAGCCATCGTCAGCCGGTATTCATTCAGATAGTCGATAAAGGACGTTCCCATCGTATTTTTAAAATATTTCATAAAATGTGACTGGCTTAAGCTGACTTCTTTTGCCACATCTTCAATCGTAATTTTTTCCATGTAATTATTTTCCACAAATTTTAAGATCAATTTCATTTTTTCCAGAGACTTGTAATCTTTTTTCTGGGCATTTCTGGAACTGCACTTATTGAAGAGAGTATAAAACAGCATAAAAAGCTGGCTTTTGATGAAAAGCTGGTAAGCTGGCGGATTGGTTTTGCTGATCTCATCATTTGCATCGACGCAGGCAGAAATCTCTCCATAATAGGGATCACCGGGCTGATAGAGTACCGGAACTGTGAGTGTTCCGTCCATCAGTGGGGAAAAATAGTCGGTGCTGCAGGTGTCGGTCTGCTTGGATAAAAGAATCTGCGGATGAAAAATAATATTTTCATATTCCATACTTTCGTTTTCGTATTGTTCAATCGAATGTAATTGTCCCGGAATGATAAGTGCGAGCGTTCCGGCACTGACCTGGTATTGTGTGAAGTCCACGGTGATAATACCGTGACCTTTCTTTATATAGATAAGCTCCATTTCGTCATGCCAGTGGATCGGCACATAAGAAAAATCCAGTGGGATCGAGCACAGATAAGTGATATATGGAAATAAAGGGTTTCCATGGGAGATTTTTTCCTGATAATTTTCGTATTCCAGTATATTCATAAGGTACATACTCCTTTGTGATGATTTTATTGTGCCGAAAACATGCACTTTGCGCTGCAATCTGGAAAATAAAACAACATGATTGAAAAGTGCACAAAAACCGGGTGCTCATTTTGTTATGTTTACACAATTTTAAAGAGGTTAAAACAATACATCATTTATAACATGATAGGATTGTACCACTTTTGTATGGAATATTACAAGAATAAAATGGCGTACCTGAATATAATATTAATCATAAAACATCGGTTTTACGAAAAAACACGAAAACAACTGCGGCAGAAAATGCGGCGGACAATACAATAAGCTTTCGCCAACAGGCGCAAGGAAAGGAGTAAATCATGAATTTACAGGAAATCGTAACAAAAAGAACAGGAAAAGCAATTTCCCAGTGCAGTAACGAAGAATTATATTTCTCTTTGCTTGAAATGACAAAAGGAATGGCAGAAGAGAAAGTCAGCAACGAGGGAAAAAGAAAATTATATTATATCTCAGCAGAATTCCTGATCGGTAAATTATTATCAAACAACCTGATCAATCTTGGGATTTATGAGGACGTAAAAAAATTACTGGCAGACAATGGCAAGAGCCTTGCAGAGATCGAGGAGGTTGAGCCGGAACCATCTTTGGGCAATGGTGGACTTGGACGTCTTGCAGCATGTTTCCTTGACTCTATCGCTACACTTGGTTTGAACGGTGATGGTGTTGGTTTAAATTACCACTACGGATTATTCAAACAGGTATTTGAGAACAATCTCCAGCATGAGACTCCAAACCCATGGATCGAGAAAGAGAGCTGGCTGACAAAGACAGATAAAGCGTACACCATTCAGTTCGGTGGATTCAATCTGCAGTCCAGAATGTATGATATCGATGTGTTAGGATACAACAACCGTACCACAAAACTTCATTTATTCGATGTAGAGACAGTAGATGAAAGCTTAGTTGGTGATGGAATTGATTTTGATAAAGAGGACATCAAAAAGAACCTTACTTTATTCTTATATCCGGATGATTCTGATGATAAGGGACGTATCCTCCGTGTTTACCAGCAGTACTTCATGGTAAGCAACGCAGCAAGACTGATCATCGATGAGACACTTGCAAGAGGCGGCGATTTACACAAATTAAATGAGTACGCAGTAGTTCAGATCAACGATACACACCCAAGTATGGTGATTCCTGAACTGATCCGTTTATTGATGGAGCGTGGAATCTTACTGGATGAGGCAATTGATATTGTATCCAAAACATGTGCTTACACAAACCATACCATTTTAGCAGAGGCTCTGGAAAAATGGCCGATCCATTTCCTGGAGAAAGCAGTTCCGCAGTTAATGCCGATCATTTACGAATTAAACAGCCGTGTTGTGAAAAAATTCGATGATAAATCCGTAGCGATCATCGATGATGAGAGACGTGTCCATATGGCACACATGGATATCCATTACGGTTACAGCATCAACGGTGTTGCATACCTTCACACAGAGATCTTAAAGAACTCTGAGCTTAACAACTTCTACAAGATTTATCCTGAGAAGTTCAACAACAAGACAAACGGTATCACATTCCGCCGCTGGTTATTACACTGTGACCCGGAACTCACTGCATTATTTGAATCCCTGATCGGCGACGGCTTCAAGAAAGATGCAACAGAACTTGAAAAATTAGGTGCATTTGTAAATGATGAAGCAGTATTACAGAAGATTCTTGATGTTAAGAATGCAAAGAAAGCAGAATTAAAAGATTATCTTGCAAAAACACAGGGTATCGAGTTAAATGAGAACTCTATTTACGATATCCAGATCAAGAGATTACACGAGTATAAGAGACAGCAGATGAACGCACTCTATGTGATCCACAAATATTTTGAGATCAAAGCAGGCAAAAAACCGGCCCGTCCGATCACTGTTATTTTCGGTGCAAAGGCAGCTCCGGCTTATGTCATTGCAAAAGATATCATTCATCTGATCCTTTGCTTACAGGAACTGATCAGCAAAGATCCGGAGGTTTCTCCATACTTAAAAGTTGTTATGGTAGAAAACTACAATGTAACACTGGCTGAAAAATTAATCCCGGCAGCAGATATCCATGAGCAGATTTCTCTTGCATCCAAAGAGGCATCCGGAACATCCAACATGAAATTCATGTTAAACGGTGCAGTGGCGATCGGTACTATGGACGGTGCAAACGTTGAGATGCATCAGTTCGTTGGGGACGATAACATTTACATCTTCGGTGAGACATCTGAGCAGGTGATCGAGCACTATGCAAAAGCAGATTATGTTTCCAGAAGCTACTATGACAATGATGAGAACATCAGACGTGCGATCGACTTCATCGTAAGTGACGAGATGATGGCAGTCGGATGCAGAGAAAACTTAGAGCGTCTTTACAATGAATTATTAAACAAAGACTGGTTCATGACATTACCGGATTTCGAGGAATATGTTGCTGCAAAAGAGCGCATCTTTGCAGATTACGAAGACCGTATGGCATGGGCGAAAAAAATGCTCGTAAACATGAGCCAGGCAGGCTTTTTCTCATCTGACAGAACCATTGCACAGTACAACGAGGACATCTGGCATTTATAAAATTCAGCACCAGAACACTTGCTGTTCTGGTGCGTAAGAAAATGATTCAGGTGTGAGCAGCTCTCCTTTTGCGAAGCAAAACTATTCATGAGAGCTGCGAACGTTACATTCGCAGAGCATCTGTGAATGTAACGATATCTGGCATCTGTAAAATATAGGGGCTGTGAAAAAAGAATAGTCCCGAAAAAAAAGAAAGACCAAGAGTTTATAATGAACTCAAGGTCTTTCTTTCTGTTATAATTAATTTGTGAAAAAAATTAATAACATAATCTATTCTAACCCAAAACAGGCAGTTTTGCCAATGCTAATTCAAGATTATTTGGACATCTGTGATCCAGTGCTGACTTTTGATAGATTTATGGGAGAAATCGAACTGGAGAAATATCTGAAAAATATTCCTCAACATTATACAGGAAGACTCAGATATGACCCGGTCAGCATGCTGAAAACAGTTTTGTTTGGATTTATGGCGAATGGCTATATATCATTGCGTGAACTGGAGGATCAGTGTAAAGTCAATCTCCGCTTCATGTATCTTATGGATCATCAAGTACCTTCTTACCGTACTTTCGGCTACTTCATCAACGAAGTGCTTGCTGATTCCATTGAAGAAATATTTCAAGATATAAACAAAAAAATCTTCGAGACAGAGCATGTAGATCTTCAACATCTATACATTGATGGATCCAAGTTTGAAGCAAATGCGAATAAATACTCCTGGGTATGGAAAAAAGCAACCGAAAAATCCAGATACCGTCTCTTTGGTAAGATAACTACACTCTTTGAGGAAATCAATGAGGAACTTTCATGTACAGGTATGAAACTTTGTATCAATAGTGAGTACGCACCAGAGTATCTGAAGGAAGCTGCTGAACAGTATGCAGAAGTCTGGCAGATTAATGAAGCAATGTTTGTTCATGGCAGGGGACATCGCAAAACTACACAACAACGTCATTATGAGAAATTCAAAGAGTATGCTGCTAAGTTGGAAGAATACGTGGAAAAAATCAAAATCTGTGGAGAAGATCGCAACAGTTACTCGAAAACAGACCATTCAGCCACTTTTATGCGAATCAAGACAGACTACATGGGCAATGACCAGCTGCTTCCAGCTTATAATGTACAGGTCGGTGTTGCAGATGAATATATTGCTGTTGTTGATGTAAATCAGTATCGCTCAGATATGGATTGTTTTATTCCATTAATGAACAAGTTTTATACTACATATGGCTTCTATCCGAAGTACCCAGTAGCAGATGCTGGATATGGTTCTTACAACAATTACATCTTCTGTGGGCAGCATGGAATGGAAAAATATATGAAATTTACCATGTTCAAGAAAGAGACTACAGACAAGAAGTATCATGAAGATCCATTTCGTGCAGTAAATTTTCCAATCGGGGAAGGCGGAATCATGCGTTGTCCAAATGGGAAAAGCTTTTATCTTCAGTATCGAAAAAACGTAAAAGGGAACAAGTATGGGCGTCAGGAAGAAGTGTATCAGTGTGAAGATTGCTCCGGCTGTCCATATGCAGAACAATGTAAAAAGACAGATAAAAACCGTACTGTACGGATCAACCGCGAACTTACAGCGATGCATCAGGAAGTGATAGAAAATCTCGAAAGCATCCAGGGAGCGCTTCTAAGGATGAACAGATCCATTCAGGCAGAAGGTACCTTTGGTATCATGAAAAACGACCGGTGGTACAAAAGAATTGTCCGAAGAGGAATAAAATCTGTATTGCTTGAAGTATTTCTCGTTTCTATCGGACACAATCTTTATAAATATCACAACAAACAGAAAAAAGTTGCAGCTGCCGCATAAGATTTCATAATATCATTCTTATGGGGTAAGGGGAACTATACCCTTTTTTATGTAATATAGCTATTATTATAACTATAAGCAAAAGGACGAATGAAAAAACTCTCGTTTTTTCACACGCCC
>OGLC01000307.1_pt1 | contig 39783 bp, 35 predicted proteins | sample 1572751 | NCBI WGS metagenome assembly OGLC01 (sample SAMEA2581897, study PRJEB24529) | metagenome | biome: Human gut stool | place: China | collected 2011
ACCCCAAGATTGGCTATTTTACAGGGAATTCCTCTGGATTTGCCCTCGCCCACTCACCCAGTCGATTGACTTCATTCAATACTTCAGACCAATCATCGGCATATAGCATTTGAATAGTAGACCAAAGGATTTGTAATAACTTTCTTTTATCCTTAGCTGGGAACTCGCTACTAGGACTAAGAACTATAAGCTTTGTAATATCCAACTGCAAGGCTTCGTGGTCATAATCATAAAGATTAATCAAAAATGTAGATAGAACATTGACCTTGTCTCTTTTAATCTTTTTATTGGTTTCTGCACGATAATCTTCAAGAATATCTGTTATGTCAGCATCAAAACCTTTCTGTTTCCAACGCTCCCTCGCCCTGTCAAAATAGACATCCCTTGCTCTGTCAATTAGTGCCACTACTCAACACCTCCCAGTGGAATATGAAGAACCACCTTGGCAATCGTAATCATCGAGTAGTATACTCTCATAAACTTTGCGCTTTCATTTGGTGGAACAACAAGCTCATCACAAGTGCTGCATATGACTGCATTACTCATTCCTTCAGCACGATAATATTTTGCTACTTTTAGGATTTCATCATAATGCCTTGATGTGTTTAAAACCTGCCAGTCCCTCACACGATTTTGCTCATCTCTCGTTTTAGGGAGCAACAGCACAAAAGAATTAGGGTGCTTTTCAGCAATAGTGTTTAACAACATTTTTCCATTCCTCCTTTCAGAAAAAGTCCCGACAATTCAGGGTTGTGTGTGATGTTAGCTCTAGCCTTAATTTCTGTAAAGATTGTCTTGCAATTATTCTTGAAAAGTTGCATGAACTGTTCAGTTATTTGCCTGACTACGAAAAAGAGTAAAAAATAGAGCCAGTCTTTCGACTGACTCTGTGTTTTTTATTATGAACTTATAGCTTTATTGAATGTTGCTTCAATTAAAATAAGCAACCGCTTATGACTTAGAACCACAAACAGGATTTTTTCTACCAGTTTATTTCATTGATTTTACGAATAAAACCATCCCAATCGTCCATACAATTTTTTGTTATACAATCATAGACTATACAATCTTCCTCAGTTTCATTCTCTTTGTAATCTTTTATATCCTTACATATAATTTTATGATTAGCTCTAAATTCACTCCACCAATCATATTCTCTTTTTTGATATGTTTTATACGCTCTACTTTTTTCAAAAGTAATTCTAGCATTGACTATTTTTAAAACTGTTTCTTTTAACTCTTGAGAATACTTATCCATATAAATATAGTTCCACTCTTTTCCATTTGTGTAAAGAACCTTTTTATACCATAAAATTTCACCAATAAGTTGACCTTCATCTCGAGTCACTTTTTCTTTTGATAGACATTCTTGAATTTCATTTATATTAAATAACTTATTACCTAATGCTTTAATCTCAAGACTACCGATAAGTCCGTTCCAATCTTCTTCTTTAATTTCATCTCTGGCTATATCCTTAAAATCTTTATCAAGTATGGCAATATCAGGAAAACTACTTAGTCCGTAGTAGATATTTCCTTTCTTTGACTTTTTTCTATTAAAAACATATCTTTTAGATAGTTCTCATGTCACAGGCTGAATTATCTCTGTTGCTAACGAATAAAGTTCAATTTCTGTATTGTTCTGTGCTTTTATAAGCTCTATTTCTTTTTGATATTTCTCTTTAGTCATAAATTATCCTCTTTATAAAATTCCAATTTGTATTTAGTATAACAATATCGCCAGCAAGAAACAACTGGCGATATGCCCATACCCCTTTAGCTTTTGGAAATAATAACTTAATGGAAATACTATTGAAAAATACAAAGACAATCGCATATTTTATTTCATCTGAAAAGTACCTGATTACCACAACTACACATAAAAACCACAGGCAATCAACATTTGAAGTTTTAAAAATGCTATCTATGATGAATACCTACAAGAAATATTCATCAACAGATAATAACCTTGAAGTTTTATATGCTACATATGGGTAAAAGAAAAGGACTCATCATTTTTTGACAAGTCCTCAGTTATTACTTTGAATGCTTAATCAACTGTAATAGAATCAACTGATTAAGCTGTCTTTTATCTTTTTTCCCTTTCATCCGCCTCACATACTCTAGGTAATCATACATTATCTGAGCATGATCCATTTTGGATGAGTCCAATGTGATTGCTCCTGATTTTGCCATTTCATAAATCAAAAGCAGTAGCTTTGTGTCATCATTGGAAAGTTCAAACAGCGCCCTATTCATCATCACACCTCCAGCACTTCTTCCAAAGGCTTGCCACAGCTAAGAATAATATGAATGATTTCTCCCATATAAGGATATTTTTTCACAATATCTTTTACAAGCTGTATTGACTCTGGAATACCTTTGTTTGCTTGTAACAAGGCAACCTTGATATTCACTTTGTCAATGACAATGAAATCCAATAGTTTCTCATCTAACGATATCAATGCCCAATCAAGCTCTGCATTATCGATGATATTTTTTGCAATATCTTCTGTTTGCAATGCAGGAACAGAGCTTGTTATTACCCCTCCTTCAGCCAAATCATCATAATCATCAAGCAAAGGCTTTTCATTCTTATGACGTCTAGCCAGCTCCAGCTTTCTGAGCTTTTCTACCTTATGCTCATACTTGCGGAGGTCAAACACTACATTTCCATTTGAATCGTAGTGCTCCATTTTAAGTTTTCCTGACAGTACCGCCTCAACAACTTCGAGGGTGCAACTGCACCCTCTACTATCAGCACTGGCAATGTCTTTGAACATAGACCACAAACTGCCCATGTCATGCCATACTGTCTTATCATATAAATATGACCTCATCATATTACAAGTCACCTCCCATATTGTATGCCTTTGCCTGCTCCCATGTAAGCTCGTGAAACATGGTAACGCATAGAACAAGCCACCATTTCTCTGAGAAATCACAGGCAGGGTCATAATCAAACTCATCACCTACACGTTTCTTGGAACATTTACGATTTCTATTGTTCTGCGAATATGTGCAGGGTCTGATGCAAAATCTATCATTCAGCCATATGCAGTGATATTTGTGGTCAACACAAACATTCTTACTATTAATTCCAAGTATTAATCTGCAAAGAATCTTGTTTGTCTTGCCTCTGCTTACAATGACCTTCATTCCATTCTCTCTTGATGCAAAAGCCACTTTACCATCAGTGTACCTAAATTCAGCATCAAAAAAGTCCTTATCCATTGTAGTGAAGCCAATGTTATCACTTTCTTTATTTTTAGAGTAATAACTGACAAACACTACAGGCTCACCTTCCTTGAAATAAAAAGTATTGCTTGTTCCTCTACTTTCTCTTTTCAAAGAAGTATAGCCCTTTTCTACCAACCAGTTTTCTGTCAGAGAAACCTGTCCTGCAAGTTTCTCCTCTGCATTACCCTTAATTGCCTCAAACCTCTCTGTTATTCTCATTTAAAGTCCTCCTAAAAAAACAAATAATTTATAAGATGATAAAAATAATCAGAAATGAGGACTCTAAAAATGAACTGTAGAATAACAAGAGAACTACGATATAATTAAAGACTGCACAAAAAAGCAGGAGTACTACCCCGTTTAAAGGATCAATACTCCTGCATCACACAGAAAGGATACACCTACATCCTACTTATAAATTTTTCAAGGTCACTCACATAATACAGCCTCTTACGACTGAGCGGTAACCGCCTACAGGGAACTAAAATATTTTGTTTGTCAAGCTCCTCTAAAGTTTCATAGCTTATGGCAAGCCTTTTTATAACCTCAGCGCTTGATAAAAAGTTCCCCTGCTCTGAATCATCAATACTACCACTACAACAGTCAAGAATAAAATCAGTGACCTGACTGCTGGAGTAATATCTCCGATTGCCAACCTTTACTGCTGGAACTAAAAGACCTACAGCCTCATAATTCCTTAAAGTTGACTGCGAACAGCCAATAAGACTGCTCGCATCCTTTGTGGTAAGTAATGCTTTATCCATGCAGTACCTCCGCATATTTATTTAGAACAGCCGCTTTTATATTTTTTATGCTTACATTTTCTAACTGCTCACTATAAGCACTGGCTAAATCATACATATCAAAAGGCTGTTTTTTGATTATGTATGGTGTAGCTTCTGTAAGCACACCACAGATAAATTCATATAAAAATATGAGAATGTGTCCCTGTGGTATATTAGATACACATCGCATAGCCTGAAGCTGTGCTATTGGTGTTGGTGGAGCTGTGTATCCTAGCTCGTTAAGAGGACACTCACAACGAGTTATTTTACCCCTCCGACTGATAGAAAATATCAAGCCTTCATCTGATAGCTCAATATCATCAGCCTCAGGCAGGAGAACTCCATCCTGCCTACCACTAGGAAAAGTGATGGCTGGTCGACCATCACTTTGAATCCTTATTTTCCATTTCCTTATAAGCATACCAACTACCTCCCTTCTATATGCTGCAAAGCATCTCTGAAAATATGCTCATAACGATATGTGTCAAACATATCCAAGATGTTGTACTCTTTCAACAACTTGGATGTTAATGGCTTATCATATGGAACACCATACATTACCAACTTACATCTGAGGTAATGCACGCACATACAGAAATATCTCACCATCTCAAATATAGGATTTTCAGGCTCCTGCAACATCTTCTCCCAGAGCCATACAGAACAACTCATAAATGGAAGATAGATTAACTCTCTACCTGAAAAATCACCATTTTTAGCAGGGAAATCAAAATCAATCCTTGGGTATGTTATATGAATCTCACACCCTTTACCTTCTTTACATGCCAAATTCTGCACATAAAGAAAAACATCTGCTCTCACAGTTGCTAAAGCATCAATCACTTCTGATGCCTCTACTTCTGTGAACTCCTTGTCCTCACAGACAGACATAATATCATTGAGCCTCTCAGCTCCTGACCTATAATCCTTTATCCTCATAATTACAAGTCCTCCATTAGTTTATTTTTATACTTATAAGTGATAGAAATGGATGTGAAAACTTGATAAGGATATATACTTATAGACAGTAAAAGAGCTTGGGATTAAACCCAAGCTCCTAAAGCATAGTTTTTTATTATATCATTTTTTCGCCAGTTATGAGCTTCTGTTCTAAGCTCATTATAACTGCTTTTTTTTCTATTACGCAGATGAGTTAAAAACTCATTGTATGGCATTATCTCAATATGATGCCCAATCTCTTTGTCACCCTCAAATGCATATGGGATATTTCTTCTTGAGTCAAAATTGCATATCATCATTTCCTTGTTGTTTGATTTATAATAAAAGAACAGCACCCACAAATTGTTGTCTTCAATATTCTTTGATGCATCTGTCTCATAATATAGCATGTTCATTTCACTCTTTATAACAAAAGGCTTAACAAAGCCATTATAATAGCAATCATAGTTCTTTATCAGAGGATGTCCAGCTTCTTGGTAAGATTTCCTCTTCTTAGTAAATTCACTCTTTTTAAATTTATCTGTATTAATTTTTTTATACTGCATAGAAAAGAGCCAATTAAAATCTGCATAACGAAGATTATCCAGCATAACCTTATGCTCCTCATCCTGAAAAGGCACAGTATAATCTGTAGTAAGAAAATAAGGTGCATCAAGATATATGAAATCATCAGAATAACTCTTTATGACAGTAGCAAAATCTTCACTCTTAACAATGGTATTCTTCAATGAGTCCATATATTTTATACCTTTTTCAAACTTCACCTGAGATTTTTTTAGTCTGTACTTTTCCAGAAATGTTGCATCTGACTCATCCTGCTGATGGTATTTTACATACTTCTTATCGTCCTTATATTTAACCATCAAAACATTTCGCAGATACTTCATATATGCTTCAATATCCATATCTATTGCATTAAACTGATTACCTCTTCTCTGCTTTTGCTTAAAGGAATTTAAAAACAGCCAAGCAACACCAATATCGTAAAACATTTCAATATTCTTAGTGGTAGCATTATCAAAATCAAGCACTACCCCGATGGTTGCCTGTACATACTTGTCATAGATATACACATAATTATTTCTTAGGCGAACCATTAGCTCTTCAAATTTCTGATTACCCAGATACTTCTCATATGCCTTGGTCTCTCTGTGTCTTTGCCATTGCTCCGCAGTATATAATTTCTGACCTTCACTTAAGTCCTTACTCACAAAATTGTTATGTAACTGAGCAAGTCTTTGACGAACCTCTTTAGAATCATGCGACATAGAATATAAAAAACATGCTACACCTACATCAATATCATTAACAACACTTTTATTTGCACCGACAGATGCTGCGACTGTACCAGTTCCTGAAAAGACATCAATAAACAGTGGTAGCTGGTTCAGCTTAGGAGCAACCCACTCAGTCGTAGTATCTGAATCAATCAGATTTTCTTCTGCTTCTTGCCTACCTGCTTCATAGTATACCCTTTTTATAGCAGTCGTAAGATATGGTTGCTTTTTACCATTTCTACTTAATGTTATGGAACTGTATGAATCTCTATTGACTTTCTTTCTGTAACGAGGGGATATGTGCCATTTGTTGAATATGTTCTCACGCAACCCAACTGCTTGTATAAATTCCTTATCTGACATCTCAGTATACTTTTTCTTGGAATCACCCTTGTAAGCCTCAACCAGAATGAAAAAACATATTTTCTTAAAGAGAACTGGATATATTGCTCTGTCATCAATCATACCATCATTAACTGGATAATATTTATTTTTCCAATCTCTCAGCCAGCCTAGGGAATCCCACTGAATGCTTTTCCATAAAATTCCTTTGCTTGAATAATTCAGAAAGTCCATAAATTCCCTAAACAGCTCATCGTATATAATATACTCTTTATTTGTAACAACAGTATCGCTAGTGATTTTCTCACTTAATACTTTATCTATGTAATCTTTTTCGTTGCCTGAAACCTTCTCGTATGGTTCATATGTAAGCAACTTAAGCATCAACTCTATCATATAAAACCTACCTTTATCCTATGATACATAAATTATACTGCACTATAAGATACTATGCTACTCAAAAATAAGACCGAACTCTACTCATGCATAATTCGAAATAGACAGTCACAAATATCGAACTCACATATTTAATAACCATCTCCAGTCAAAAACAGCACCAAATAAAATTTTTCCAAGAAGAATAGCGGAAAATCCCACCATTATCTCACCAGCAGGTAAAGAAAAAGCCCCACAAAGCCCATAAATACAGGCTTTGCGAGGCAAAATCCGCTATTCAAACTCGCAAAGTTTGGTTTGATTTTTGTTGTTTCAATATGGTTATCTATACTATCTTGTATTGATATCTCGTACCTTTTCCACACATTATTTTTCGTTTCACATATTTTTAGTACCAATCCAGTACCATTGCTATATTGTCATTATTGTGTGTAGTTCTGGTGGCTTGCTCGTCCACCTACAAATATTATAGAATAAGTAATTGGTTTTGACAACTATCAATTTTGTAGTATTACTCATATCTATGATATAAATCTCTTCTCAATTACAGACTATCGATATCGCATATTTAAAAACTTTCTATAACATCTACTTTTCTTATATCCAAACTGAAGATAACTCCGGAACATTCAAGGACTTTACAAACTTAATTACATCATTTAATGCCTCTCCTACAACAATTCTATGAGATTTAAGCTCATCTATATAGCCTTTCAATGTCTTATTGCAATTATACATTGCTTCAAAATAATATTTATCACCTTTCAAACCATTATAAGAATAACTCCGAATACAATTCTTATAAACTTCGGCAATTCTATCTTGCAGACACTCATCATCTGATAAAATTTTCAATATTGGTTGCCTCAGCAAGTTCCATAAACTTTTAACATATTTAATATCTGAATACTGCAACTTATCCATAATCTCAAGAGTAGCTTCTTTAATAGGCATAATACCTTGTTTCTTTTTTCTTGCCACAAATAATATTAACTGAAGTCCCAATGATGCTTCCCCTATAGCTTTTTCGTCATTAGACCAGAACGCAGATTTTATCATACCCAACGCCTCAGAATAATTGCCTTCTATTGCGCATTTTATCGCATCCATTGCTATTCCATTTGCACCATTATCTTTTATTAACAACAAGATGCGCTCAATAATTTCTAGAATATCATCCGCCTCTGCATCATCCACTTTTAGCACATAAACCATTGCTATAAACTCACTAACATATCGAATCTGTTGCGCCTCACTTTCTTCGCCGAAGAAGTCTATACCATGTCTCTTTTTCTTTTTATCTTTTACAACATGTTCAATTGAGCACAAAATTTCTATTAATTGCGTATTTTCAAAATCTATTTTAGTATATTCTCCATCACTAATTGATGATGTTAAATAAAATAAATTAATATATCTAAATATAGCCCTATCTGAGACATGATAGACCAACCCATCATAAATATAATTTTTATATAACTCTGCAAAATCAACTATATCTGGATGAGGTAATTCTTCCCATATCATCTCATAAAACATCTTTGAATCAGGAAAACTATCTGTATTATTATTCCACAAAATATCTGCAATCTGAAATTTATATTTATCATCAGGACAGTTTCTCCAAAGACACAATAGTTGGGCAATACCATTATCACGTTCATACCTTTCTTTTTTAATTAATTCAATTGCATTTGTGTAATACATACTTGAATCATCAAATTTTATATCCAACTGTGAAAAGAATGATGCCATGCATAACCTACTATCAGCTTCAATAAACATTACATCAAGTATCGCCTCTGCAATCTTTCCATTGAATCTAGTTGATAATCGTGAAATTATACCTCTTAATTCGCCTATAATATGTTCTTCATCTTTAATATCAATCTTGGCTATATGTTTCATTAACTCAATAATACTGTCATCATCTAAAAATACCACTATTCTGGACAAAACATTTAAGGCATTATTATGGCTCAAAAAAGTATTACGCTCGTCAAATCCCTTATATACTGTCTTTTGTACACAATTCCAAATGTTATTGTATAACTCTGTCATCATTTTTATATCCGACATAGCTATGCTCCGCCTCGAAAATGCTCTCTCAATTACATCCTTATTATTTGCTCTGACCATAAACGACGATTTCCAATATGTATTTGCACTTGTCGACATAATATTTCGGATAGCGCTAGGAACTAAAAAACTCTGATCCGAAAATAACGGCAAACATAATGCGTCTAACATTAAGATAAATTCAAAACTCAATCTTTGAAGCCGATTTTCTCCGATTAATATTGTTTTTCCACTACTATAATTTACATCAAAAACATTTTCTCTCGTGTCATCTTTTACTCTCTCCTTTAATATTTCTTCACGAAGATCTTGCTCAAGTTCTATAATAATTCTTCTTGTTTGAAATCTATTCCCCTTATATTCAATATCCGAATAATCATCGTTCCTATTCCACCATTTATTTAGAGTATTATAACAAAGACTTAGATAGCTCTTATATGATGCATTAAATGCAGATTCCATTTTCATTTTTCTTAACTCACTTAAACATTCTTTCAAAAGTTCTTCAGCAAGTTCTATGTCACCTAATTGAACAAATAATCCAGCTTTGGCAATTTCAATTTTCAAATTTGACTTACCGATATTCGCTAACTGTTTTTTTACTTCTTCCCCATCAAAGAAAGATGCTGCATGCTTTGCAAGTTCTATATGATACAATCCTTGACTAACATCTGATAAATCCGCTTGTATTTGTTCACTTCTTAAGATAATATCTTGATACATTGCTTCATCAGAATCAACTCTATACATCTCCAATAAATATAAGTATATTTGCATCATCCACTCTGCAGAAAAACTAATATTATTCTCTTTAACTGCATCACATATTTTTATTAGTTTGTTCGCCTGATAATCATACAAAGGTATCAAGCAAAGGCGCTGTATTCTAATTAGATTTGCAATCAAATGTAAATAATCATTATTTATCATTTCTGTTATCGAAAGAACTCTATTAAATTTATCTTGAAAATAATTTCTATATTCATCCCTTTCCTCTTTCGGAAGCAAGACAACCTCACCAACTTCTTCTAGAATTTTTTCTGAAAACTCAAGAATTTGTTTAATATAATCATCTTCATTCTCCAATTTTTTATAAGGAATATCTTCATACCCATAAAACGGAGCCCTATCTTTAAAACTTTCTTTCTTTGCTTTAACCTCAAGAAAGTCGATAAATTTGTTATAAGCTTCACTGTATTTATCCTTTTCAGACCCATCTAATAAATCTGTCAAATCAACTAATGCAATTTTTCTATTCCTCAATATATCCTTTTCAGATTCATTCATATCGCTAAACAAACCGATCAGATATACTTGCGGACAATTTTCTCCGAGATTATCATGAAGCCAACCATGCCAGCTCAAAAAATTGGGATCGTCTCCTGAAAATCCAACCATACATAGCGTTGTTTCAATCAATGATTGCTGAACCGTATTCACAAATGCTGCTGATTTTCTTGGATAACAGCGAAAATCTTCTTCACTTATAATATACGGTCGCACTCCTGGTATACTACCGTGAAGTTTAATTATTCGAGCTATGCCACCGCTACTCCCCGGCAAATTATCTTGAGATAATATTACTCTATAATCCTTATCAGGAAATATATCTTCTCTAGCTCTTTCAAGCAATGTATCGTAGTTTGTTGTAAAAATATCCGTCCAATTCAATCGCAAAAGACGTTTATGAATTTCACCCGGAATAAACATCTCATCAGCTACATTTTTTTCAATAAGAGCATTCATCTTATTTCTATCAAAAAAAGCAATATATTCCTCTGCTAAACGAAGTGTATTTTTTCCTGACGTCTTTATGATTCTTTGCTTTTTCCAATTTTTCACTTCAGCTGTGTCTGATGGTTTTGGATAAAGTTCATCATACATAGCTGTAGCCAATTCACTCCAATCGGGTGGTGTTTTTCTGTTTCCTATTCCCTCAGCATTTTTAGAAAATCCTGCTCCTACCATCAAAGAAGCTCCTCCATAGATTGCCGGATCATTCACTCTTGTAGCAATGTCGTTAATATATGCCATTGTAGTTTCTCTACTCATACTTATCCACCTTTCCTCTTACACCACCTACTTCACTTAATCCGATAAAACAATTGATACCCACACACTTCCTTGCTTTTGTAAATACAATACAAGGTTTTGACATTTTTTACTTCAGCTTATCATCTAAAGTATTAACATGAATCATTTTAATCCTATCTTCTGATAGTTAAAAAACAAGCCATCTATATTTATCACTTACCATCTCCTTTTACCACCCAGCATCCGTTCCTATTAGTGTCCTCTCTTACAAGCAAACCTTCCTCCTGCAATTCTTTCATGTCTTTTTGTACTTGTTTTCTTGTTAAACTGATTTTCTTCATAAGCTGAATCTGTGTTATTGTAGAATTCTCTTTCAAAATTTCTAAAATTATCTTTTTTCTTTCGGCTCTCTTCCGACTCTTCTTTCAAAAATTCCTTGTGCACAAACAACCTTGATATAAACTAACTATATTCCTCATCCGTCTCAAATTCCGGTTTAGGAGAAGCCTTTCACTTCTATTGCATCTATCATCTTCTTGAATATGCAATCACATGCAAAAATCAAATTGAGCAATATGTCTTATCATATGCACTAAAACCGTTTACCACATACCGATTTCCATCATATGCAAGAGACCACTGTAGCTATTAGTTTTCAAGTCCCAGCACAGAATTACATGCACACTCATAATTAATATATTCTGGCAATTCTTTCAAAGCGGCTTGCAACTTTTTTCGTCTGCAATTAAGAGTTCCACTATTCGGTGCTATATATGCACCTTTTTCATCGCTTTTACAATAATCAATCCACCTATCAATTAACATTTTTGTTTTTTCTACTACAAGCTCATGTGCGGAATTCTCAGAATCATATCTTGGAATCACCTTGTATGGTAATTTGTGAATATGTCTTTTTCCAAATCCTCCATCCGGCTGAAAATCCTTAATTGCATCATTCAAAGCCGTGCTGTTAATCATACCTGTGATAAATAATGCGTCCTCTTCACTTGATGCCATATACCAGTATAAAGTCTGATCAATTATTAATCTTGATGTATCATACTTTTCTAAATCAATGTATGCAGCGCAAGGATTTGATCCTCCTGCATTTGATAACACAAGCCAACGTCCTAATGAAAAATTCTGCTTGTACAATTTTCCATAAATATTCACCTTATCATTAAGCAACTCATATACGGACATTCCTGTTTCATCTTGAATCTCTTCAAAAACCTTTGCAGTAGAAGGATTCATCAGAGCAATATCTTCTGCCATAACTGGCTTCCACAAGCCCTTATCTTTTGTTCCTGGAATAAGAACTTTTGCTGGTTCTGCTACAATAAATGGAGATAAATGTTTTGAAATAAAACAATCATACATGTACTTATCATCAAATCCATCAACCTCAATATCATGAGCAGTATTTTTCTTGCTCTCACTAATCAAATAAAATAAATCTGATGATTTATCTATCTTTTCAATTTTCCAAGAACCGTTACTTTGTTTACAAAACTTATGAAAAAGTGCAGTTCTCGGAAATATATCTGCTCCTTGATTAAACATCCATGGTTCCTCATTAATAAGGTCAACTACATCAGCATCACAACCACGATTTGTCCATGCTGAACGTTTTCCTTGTACATTTAATGTGTATTCACATTCCTCATACTGATTAATTTCAACATAGTTTCTTCCCGACAACGGATAAAATGTAGCTTCTTGAGTCTTTCTTCCACCCAATACTATTGCTTTATTCTTAAAAGTCGTAATTGGCAGTTCCCAGATAGTATCTATATTTGTGTTAATTTGTTGGCGTGAAGATATATATTTTCCTCTTCTCAAAGGTTCATGATTATATCCACTCATAAGACTACCTGGCATAACACATAGCCATTTTCCATCGTCCTTTAAATATTTATCCACTGCTGCTAATAAGAAGGTTGAAGCCAATTCCATATGCAGGTGAGAAGCTCCAGGTGGCTTTATCCCAAATTTATCATTTTTCTCTAGCAATGATTTCTTATATGGATTGTCAGCTAATTTGCTCATCGCCAACCAAGGCGGATTTGAAATAATACAATTAAACTGATGTTCAACCAATCCTGGCCGATAGCTGTTATTTAAAATAAAATACCAAATGCCATTTCTTCCTTCTCGCTGAAGTCTTTCTAACTGCAAAATAAGCGCATATGCCGACATTCTTTGAGCTTTTTCCTCTTCTCTTGACTGAATAACACCCGATTCAATTTCAACTGAATAAACTAGTCGGTCCAGCTGAGTATCTGTCAATTCAGTTTCTTTATTTGTCGCTCTTATCATCGCCAATTTATAGCATTTTGCCATGAACGAATCAAAGGTAACTCTATGTTTGGCTGTTAACATATATGATGGAATGTCTACGCGATGCCCATCAAAATGCAGTCTAAAAACGTCTTGTTTTTCATCTGATAAATCATGAGAGACAGGTGTAGCAACGAATAATGAATCTGCATGATAAACTGGAATTGTGATGGCACCTTTGTGGAATGGGAATAAGTCTCTCATTGACATCACCCAGTTTACCTTTGCCAACATTACGGCAAGTGGATCAATATCAAATCCCATTGTACAGGAAAAAACTATATCATCCTTTTCCTTTGAATAAGTTTCAGTATTAATTTCATATTTTTTTCGTACTGCTTTAATCGTTTCTATGAGAAAAACTCCTGAACCACAACACATATCTAACATTCTTGGTGATTCGTTAATCTCTCCCACCACTTTTTCTGCCATTTGGCTCGCAACCCAATGAGGTGTAAAATCCTGTCCGAGCATTAGTCTGTGTTCACGTTTTGATAATTGTGCAAGAAGCTCACCAAAAATATCTTCCTCTGGTATCAGCTTAAAATCAAAACAAGTCAACTGCTCCTGCACCTGTCGAACAGTCTGAACAATAAGATCAGAATATGGACTGTTATTCAACCATCCAAAATAATCATAATCAACCAGATTTATAATATTTCTTTGCTCAAAATATTTTCCGTTTAGTATCTCATTAATCTCATCATTACTTGATGTCAGTGAGCTACCACTCAAAATATTCGCACAAATCACTTTAGCAACTGTAACAAGATAATATTCATTAACATACGTTTCCTCAGAGAATTCACCATAGTTTGACGCTCCTAAATATGCCACAAAATTCTGCCAAACACTTTTTATTAGTTCTGCATATATGGCTCTTTCTGACATAGCTCTGTCAACTACAGCTTTAAATTCATTAATATGTTTCCTATAGAAAATACTTTCTGTACCAAATTCCAAAGATAGAGTTTTAGCATTAAGTATCCTAGAAGCTGTTCTATTAAAATAATTCTGAGTAAAGTTTTCAAATCTTGTAAATTCCAAGTCACTATTAATAGAGAGATCAATACTTTCTTCTTCGATAAGTTTAATATCTCCGGCTCCATATAATCTGCTTTTATCTATATTTCCAATAATTTCTATTTTGTATCCATACCACCTTACAGTGTCAGATAAGACGCCTAAAATCTCATTTTGTTTAACCCCTAAATTACATAATGCTGCACAATATTCTCGAACCTGATAATATCCTTCATCAAAAATCGCTTTAGTGGTTAAATTTTTTTCGTATTCAATAGCTGTTTTTCCAACAACTGAATCTGCAAATCCATAACGTTCTTTTCCCGTTGAACTTGAAAAATGCAAAAAAGTTTCTGTACCCATCACATGTTCTTGAACCCACCAAGGATTATCTGGAAAAATTAATGACAAATGTGCAGATAAAATATGACGAAGCTTATCTTCTACTGAACCATTATTTATTTCACTTTGTGCTAATTGCACAAAATCTTTCAATGCTGCTTTATTCATATAGCACCTCTTTCCGTCAATTTTTTTTCAAGTAAAGATGTTAGTTTATTAATTATCTCATCTTCCCCTTTCCCATACCGTCTAAATAGTAAAATATCTATAGAACGCCTAATTTTATTAAAATCACAATCGTCATTCAATAACTGACTGCCAAGCATAGATAACTCATCCATTATATCTGTAGTTAATTTAGGGAACAAAACCTGTTTTATATGGCTTGCCTCTATTTTCAATGCTCCGCCACCCATTCTTGCACCTATTAGCTCCATATAGCACTTAAACCAAGTGGAATTAAGCAGTGCAAACATGCACATATTGTTTTCTTTCTTTTGATTCCATAATGTTATAAAATTCGCATCAACAACAATGTGATTTTGATTCTCATTATGTACATAAAGACATTCTACTGCTTTACCGCAGAGCCTAGATATACAAAGCTCCGGTTCATGTCTTTTCTGCAATTTAGGTAACATATACCAGAATCTCAAATATCCTCTTTTATTTCTTTTCTCGTTTGGCTTTACCGCTGATAGTTCCCCAAATCTTTTTCCTTTTTTAGGAATTAAATATTCTTCTCCACATCGAATATAGGATTCTAGTTCTGAATCTAACACTCTATACAGGCCAATTGCTTCCGGAGAAAGCTTTACATTATCTCCAGGTGCCACCGCATCTGTAAGATATAAAATACATTTTCTCAAGCTACTACTTCTTACGCAAAGTCCAGGAACTTCATTTCTGTTTTGAATGGCCATCCTAATATTTTCCACAGATGTTACGATTTCCTTATCATTCCATGTACGTGTTCGTATTTTTACCATACCACTTTGATTATCTTTTTTTAATACATTGGCATAAAAAAACTCATTGGCACCTGTTCTTAATCCCTGCCCTGCTTTCCACCCCATTTCTTCAAGGGTTAAAAGTTCACAGCCCTCTCCTATTATGGATGATAGCTCTTCTGGAAGAATATGCGTATCCTCTATAATACCTTTATCCTCTTCTAAAACCCATTTCATCTCGTTTAGATGCATTCCTAAATTATAAAAAAGTTGCTTCGTTTCCAAAGAATATCCTGCAAAACCCTCCCCTTTAATATTCTTATTTTCCCGAAGAATACATTTAACAGCGTCATCCCCCGTCTTATCTTTATACTTAAGCCTCTCAACAACTGAATTATGTCCAAGCAGCTGTTTCCCAATTTCCAACAAATAGGTCTTTCCATTACATTCTTTTAATGGCAGTACGCTATTCCTCTTTTTTGCGATAACTAAACAGGTCCTCACCGATGCATTATCAAACCATACTGAATCAATGTCTTTTGCAACAGTTAATATCTCAAATGTTTTTAGCAACAAATAATGAATTGGTAATGCATAATCCCTGTTTAACCATGTCTCTGGAACTACCATCGCTAAATATCCTTGCTTTTTTGTTATCAAAGCACATAAAACCCATGATGGAACTGCCAAATCAGCTAAACCTGAATAGTTCTCAGCTACCTTCAAAAATAATTGGCGTTCATCTTCACTAACATACGAAGCTCTTAATATAATGTCTTTTAGATTCCGTCTTACCTCATCACCTGTAGGTAATCCATACTCATCATTTGTATTAAAAAGCTGATATCTCACATAAGGTGGATTTGTAATCACTAAATCCCAACCTGAACCATTTAAAACTTCATCTGTAATAAAAGCACTTCCTTCAACCACCTCAGCATTTGGGATTCTTTTCCTACAAGTTGCTATTGCTTGGCTGTCTATATCGACCCCACATACCTTTTGAATTGAAGTTATTTTCCCAGAAACTGCAACCAACATATCCCCGCTACCAACCATTGGGTCTATTACGTTTTTTATAGTTGCACTTTCTGGCAAAAAACTAACCAAAGTATTTGCCACATTTTTTCCAGAAAAATATTGCCCATATCTTTTTTTCCTTGCATCATCCGTTAATTGCTCCATTAACAATAGTATCCTTCCTAAAGTTTCTAATAACTATATAGGCATCTTTTGCATCATACGAAACTTTAATGCTATTCTTCAGGCACTCATTTACATATAATGAGTAAATCCTTCTCTCATCAAATTCTGTGTCAGACATATGTTCTTGAATGATCTTAAATATTACATCATTATTTTCATCAAGTTCCTTTCTATTGAATGATGCCTTCTTTAATAACAACATCGGATCACCCTGCACTGAATCATTTGAGACAACTTGCTTGAAGCTCGCCTGCTCTTTGTCTAAAATATTAGTCTGCCAAACTTCTAATGATGAATCACTAATAACATTCTCAAATGCTTGCCATATTTCTGCTTTTGCAGCATGAAAAACCACAACCGCAGGTGCGGTATGTTTCATAACTCTTCGAATCTCAGAGAATACCTCTGTCAACATTTCTTTATAATCATCCAAAGACTTATTCTGGGATTCACTTATAATTATTTCATCCACACGATTTGTCACGTTATCTAACCACAGTTCATTTATCTGATTCACCTCAGCATAAGGAATAAAATCGCCAAAAGGCGGATCTGTAAAGACCATATCAATACTTTCATTCTCTTCTATCAAATGCTGAGAAGATTGATTTCTCACCTCAAAGTGCCCCTTGCAATCTTGAAGTAATTTATATGCTTCTGCTATAGGTTTAGCCTTTCTCCTTAACCCCAGCAAAATATTTTTCTCAACCGGCAACTTACTAATATAAAGGACTCCGCTTTGTGCTCCTGTAAGCACAAAATCCTTCGATGCTTTTTTTGCAACAACTCTTGTCATCAATGTACAATGTGAAGCATTATAGCTTAACAACATCAATCTAAGTGCATCTCTTACCTTATCATCATAATCATTTGTCATTTCCCAAAGCTGATTCATAACAATAAAATTTCTCTCTGTATAAAATTGATGAAGATAATCAATTCCATAATGATATCCCTTTCGATGCAATTCTCCCCACTTTATCTTTTTAGGAGTTATTGACGATGCATCAACATCCATATCTTTAATCAATTTTATATCATCTTGTTGTACTGCTCTATCCCAGTTTTTCCCATCCGTACATCCATATATCCAAGCTGGGATACGCTTTTTTCTCTTACGAGTCTGTCTCAAGACAAAATCACTATATTCTTCTACTGCAAAATCCATCTCATTGACATTAGACATTTTCCCACAATAAGGACATTTCACCGACTTGTTGAACTTTACTGGATTTCTTTCTACTCCAACTCCAAAATAAGATATTTCTTTTTTACAACAACTGCAGATCAGAACTTCAGTCCAAATCACATGACGAATATATCCTTCTTTTCCGTCTGGATCAATTGCTTTGTAATACTTGCCCAGCTTTTCTTCCGCTTTCTTGACAAAATTATTTACTGACTTCTTAAAATCTTTTTCTTTCAATCGATTTGTTATTGTCTTTGCCGCAAATCCACCATAAGTTCCTATTTCATAACCTATAGCATTCCTGACTCCCCATACAGGACTAACGCCAAGTTCTTCTGCTATACTTAACATTCTATCCGTAGGTTTTTCACACAATAATGCTGCAATACCGGTACTTCCACTTCCACTAAAGGTGTCTAAAACAATATCTCCTGGCTTAGTTATACTGGCAATATACACAGCTATAGATTCTGGAGAAATCTTCGTTGGATATGAAAACGCATTAAAAAAGGCTCCTGATCTCGTTGAAGGCAATGGCTTTTCAAAAATTTTTATTATGTCATTCATCAATTAATACCATCCTTATTTATTATTATATATTTCAATGTGTCCCCAAAAACGAACTCATTTTGTATAATCCTCGTTAGTACCATCACCCATTTCACAATTATCTAATATTATTTCCATGATATCGCTAACATCACATTTCAAAGCAACACAGATTTTGGCAATTATCTCTGTATTAACATTTTCGTTTTTTCCAAGTTTGGTTATTGAAGCTGCACTAATACCTGCCAATTCCTGTAGATCTTTTTTCTTCATATCTCTGTCAATTAACAATTTCCATAAGTTTTTATAACTGATAGCCATGCACTTAACCTCCATCATTGTTATCCCGCATTTTATCTGGTTCTAAACCATCCCACATTCAATCAAATAAAAAAGAAGCACGGCATAAATTATTCTGATAGATTTTACATCAGATTGCTTTATGCCGTATCTTTTGTGTTATCATATTGATTGCCACATAAAAAAATAGCAGGCCTCACCCTGGAAAAGTCTGGCCTGCTACTGCTCACACACAGGTAACCCTGTGTCTATTCACAAGACCATGATAACCATTTTAGTCAAAGATTGCAATCAGATTTCTCAATCTTTCTATGATTCTGTTGTTTTTGACCTTCCGTTTCACCAGCTGACCTGTTCCTGTTCCCATTCGGCCTGTCTGTCAGTTCATGGATACTACTGGAGGTCTGTTAAACTGCCCTCCGGAACCCTCCGGCTCCGTGTCTGCCGGGTGAAATGCTCCGAATGCGGTACTACCCATGCACTTCTTTTATCCTCCATGGTTCCCTTCTCCCAGATTTCTCTTTCCGACCAGCAAAGGATCTGCAATGACTACGAAGAAGGACGCTGCGTCAGCATGGTCTGTGCAACCAATCCATCCATTGATGAAAACAACGTCAAATCCATACTCCGAAACTACAGGCTCTGCTGGAGAGAAAAACTGCGTTCTCTCAGGATCTGCCTCTTTCCACTGGACACTCTGATCCTTTCCTGTTTCTCGGATTATTCATCACAGTTCATGCAGATACACCGGCGGGTCAACAGGCTTTTTTCCTATACCACATAGCCTTACCTGACAGTGCCTCTATTGTTTCTTACAATAAAGAAAAACTTTAAGGAGGCCTGACTTATGGAACAGGAAAAGAAACAGGCAGTCGCTCTGATGCGTTATTCAGCGATTGCTCCACTCATTACTGGCACCCAGGAAGACTATGAATCCCTGAGTGCTTACTTTCGTACCGCTTCAGCAAAAGGAATCAAGGCACCAGACGGTTCCATCCGGCACTATTCTCCGGGAACTCTGGAAAAATGGTACCTTTCTTACAAGAAATCCGGCTTTGATGCTTTGTTTCCCACCGGACGGTCTGACTGCGGTGTAAGCCGGAAGATCGACGAAGACCTGAAAGAGCAGATCATTTATCTGAAGCATCATTATCCCCGGATGTCTGCAGCTGCGATCTATAAACAGCTCCAGGATAACGGCAGCATCCGCTCCGGCCAGCTTTCAGAATCTACGGTATGCCGTTTCATCAACCAGCTCGTCTTACAGGAACGTCTGACGAACAACCAGGATATGCGCCGTTATGAACGCCCACATATCAATGAGGTATGGTGCGGGGATTCCAGCGCCGGTCCCTGTCTGAAAACCGGAGATGGGAAGAAGCATCGTGTTTATGTGATCGCACTGATTGATGATGCCAGCCGGTTTATCCTTGCTGCGGATGCTTTCTTTAACGACACATTCGTAAATCTTATGTCCGTCATGAAATCAGCCGTCTCCAAATATGGCAAACCAAAGGTTTTCAACTTTGATAACGGTGCTTCCTATAAGAACAGACAGATGGAACTTCTGGCTGCCCGGATCGGATCTGTGATCAGCTATTGCAGACCTTATACACCCACACAGAAAGCCAAGATTGAGAGATGGTTCCGCACCCTGAAAGATCAATGGATGGCATCCCTGGATATGAGGGATTTTCATACACTGGAAGAACTCAGAGGGAGCCTCATGACCTTTGTCAGAAGCTATAACCAGCGCCCGCATTCCTCATTGAAGGGAGTATCTCCACAGGAACGTTTCTTTCAGGAGCCGGAACTGATCAGCCGCCTCCCGGATGAACAAATCGATTCCTCGTTTCTTCTCGAAATCGAGCGCCGGGTATCCGCTGACTCTGTCATTGTGATCGATCAGGTGGAGTATGAGGTCGATTACCGTTTTGCAAAGCAGCGCATCACCCTCCGTTATACACCGGACATGAAGGACATCTTTATTGTGGAAGCTGATGGTTCCCTTACTCCGATCCGCCTTCTCAACAAGCACGACAATGCCTCGGTCAAACGGGACAAAGTGCGTCTGGCAGGAGGTGAAGACTAATGGAACTCACTGCCCGTTATGGTCTGGAATTCAATCCTTTTTTAAAGAATTCCAAAGAGATTCTTTTTGAAGGTTCCGAATATAAAGAGGCGAAATTCCGTCTGGATTACCTTGCCAGGACCAAAGGTTTCGGTCTTCTTACCGGTGCTCCGGGTCGTGGAAAAACAACTCTGGTCCGTTCCTGGTCCGCCGGACTAAACCCATCCCTGTATAAGGTGGTTTACACCAGCCTTTCCACCGTTACGGTGAATGATTTTTACCGGAATCTCGCCGTATCCCTGGGTGCACAGTCATCCTACCGAAAGACTGAAAACTTTCACATCATCCAGGAGGAGATCAACCGCCTTGCCCTGGATAAAAAGAAGACTCCGGTTATCATCATTGATGAAGCGAACTATATCAAAAATGCTGTTCTCAACGACCTGAAGATCCTGTTCAACTTTGAGATGGACTCCCGGGACCGGGCTGTGATTCTTCTGGTCGGTCTGCCACAGCTGAATAATACGCTGCAGCTTTCCATCCATGAACCGCTCCGTCAGCGTATCATCATGAACTACAACGTTGATGGCTACTCAAAAGAAGAAGGCCGTGCTTACATGGAATGGAAACTGAAAAAGGCAGGCTGTACAGCGCCTGTTTTTGATGATGCAGCCATTGAAGCAATCCTGAATGCTTCTGATGGAACAGCCCGCGTGATCAGCAAACTCTGCAACGCTTCGCTTGTAATCGGGCATAGTCAGTCAGCTACCCAGATCACAGCTGACATCGTGATGCAGGCAATCAATGACAGCACCCTCGGCTGAGAAGACTTCCGCAATTAATTTGCGGAAGTTTTTCTGTCAGGAAAACAATTTGATGAAACAGTTGCTTTTAAAGTGACGGGCATCACTGTAGGAACCCCAAATCAGCTCAAAATAATCTGCCGGATGGAGCATCGTTTAATTTGCCGGACAACACATCATGACAACAATAAAATTTATCTAGACTACATTTATTTTAATATAGCAGTAAACTCGTCTTTTTTCAAGTTTCTTTCTTGCGAACGCACGATAATTCTTGTTTTCACTCGAAAGCGACTCCAATGTGCCCTTCTTCGGCTCCTTCTTCACGTGATGATTTTTTTAGTTTTAATTTGACTCAGACAGAGGGATCACCTCCCTCTGCCCCTATTCCACATCTTATCTTCTGCCTTTCCCTTCTCTGCAACCCTGCCAACGCTCTCATCATAAATTCTCTGAAACTCTTCATAAAGCTCATCACCAACCAGTTTTATCCCCAATCTCTTCATAACATCTGTGAACACGCTTATACTTCCACTTATATCCGCAATATCAAATCCAAATATAGCCGCCTTATCAGCAACATCAATATTTTCATATGCCCCACGCCCAGATAACCTGTCCGCAATCCATTCAACCTTATCATCAGACCTCGAAATAATCGCTGCCTCATCATCCTCAGCTCTACTCTCACCTCCACAAATCTGTTTTGAATTACCATTATCCATCTTCCAAGGTTCTGCATCATGAACATCTGTCTGTTCTTTTTTGATATTACTCCGTTCGTCTATAGCAAAAAAATCTTTCTCTCGACATATTTCCGTATCAACGTCCTCAAAATCAGTAACTTTCTTTATCTCAACTTCTGATACAGCCACCTGCTCTTCCATCCCCGGTATCTCAACATCCCTGTCTGCAACGATTTCTTCTTTCCCTGTCACCGCATAATAAGCCGTATACAAATCTTCTTTTATAATGTCATCAGCAAGCTGTATCTGCCTCTTAACATTTCTCTTCTCCTGCTTCAGCTCATCCAGTTCTTCCTGCACTTCCATGTGCCATATCTGATATTCCCGGTACTGCTCTTCATTCTTTATACTGCGTTTCCGACTAGAACTTTCTCTGTATATCTCCTTCTGCCTGTCCTCAATCTGCTGAATCTTTTCTTCCTGCTCATTTATGAAATCCACAAGATCCACAACACTTTTGATGTCATTATTTACAATCAGCAGATATTCGTCCTGTAACTGATGAAATCTTTTCAAATCTTCCGTATATTTTGCTCCACCAACCACAAAACGCTTCTGCTCTACAATCCTTAATCTGTATAACTTTGCATAAAACTTTTTCTGAAATGGTGACAGCTTCGCCCTGTGCAATCCTCTTATATCAGACGAATAAAAGTAAGGCTTTGCCATCCAAGGCATATCCACATAATGCCTTAACGTCTCCTCTGAAAACATCTCGTCCAGCTTTGCCAGTTTATGATAATATCGAAATCCCGGTGCCTGTACCTCCATCCACGCGTCTTTTTTAAATACATATCCCAGCCGTTTCATAAGATATTTAAAATGCTCCACATTTCCGGCTGCATACGCACACATCTTAGCATCCCTAAGAATTATCTCTTTCATGGACATTTCCTTTTCCCACTTGTCCCTACTGATATTCTTTGGATTCCTGCTGTACTCTGCTGGCATGATAGCAAGCCCCAGCTCATCACAATATTTATTTGTAATAGGCTGGAGATGATTCTTCCAGTTGTTTTTAGGTGAATTATATTTCTTGCCGGTTGTCATACTGACACTGTTCCAGATAAGATGTCCATGCATATGCTCCCTGTCAGTATGAACCGCATACACAGCCTCATAATCATCACCAAGCACATCCTTCGCAAAGTGCTCCAGCACATACATTGCCTGCTCTGATGTTACTTTTTCTTCCGGTGAAAATGATATGATCACATGATACCCCTGCCTTTTACCCGTCTTATGAAAAATGTTCTTTGTCTCTTCCATCTGCTCAAATGCCGTATCCGGCAGGCAGTTAATACTGCCCACCAGTACACATTCTTCTGTCTTATCCGGATTCTGTATATATTCCAAAGCATTCTTCAGGTGTGATGCCGGATTTCTGCCATCTGACTCCTGTATATTTAAGATCTTTGTAATCGCCATACTTCCAGCACCTCCCCGAATGTTTTCTTTACATCATCCAGACTGTTCTGCAATTTATCAATATCGCTGTAATACAATCTCCCCTGTGAATTGCCAAGCTTTACCGTCTGATTAATATTATTTGCAATACCTGCAATAACACGAATTATTTTTGCCCTGTCCTCTGGATAACTTGTATAAATGTTGCCTCCTGTCCGAATTAATTCTCTTATATAGGCACTTGCTGTCATTCCTGTTCGCTTAAGTGCCGCTTTCAGAATATCCATATCTTTCTCTGACAGCTTCACCGATATCTTATAATCTTTCCTGTCAGACTTGTATCTTCTCTTTCCATCTGCCATACGTTTTTCCCCTTTCGTAATTTCCAAATTCTGTATCAAACCAATCTCTTTTTATCTGTACCATTGCTTTTTTCATCCTTTCCAAAAGTTCTGCTTATAGGTTTTGCAAGATGCGGAAAAGGTCGGACCTTTTCCCGAAAAAATATAAACGCCATCAGCGTTTACATAATTTTTCGTCTTGGCAGGAGCACCTGCACCCTGTATATAATATGTGGTGGTTAATGTACCACCACAATTACTGATATGGTGGCACTTTTTGCCATCACTTTACTGTTTTAGTGGCGTTTTCCGCCACCACTTTTCCATTTTGATGGCACTTTCCGCCACCATGGCTTTTTTCTCGCTTATCTGAGTGGTGGCGCTTTTTGCCGTCACTTTGCTGTTTTGACGGCGCTTTTTGCCCCCACTTTTGCATTTTGACGGCACTTTTTGCCCCCACACTTTTTTCAGCTCTGATTTGTGCGGGGGCGCTTTCTGCCCCCACTTTGTGGTTTTGGGGGCGCTTTTTGCCCCCATTTTCATGTTTTGACGGCGCTTTTTGCCCCCACACTAATGAAACTGCATTACCACATCCATAATAACGATTTCCTCTGCCATCATCCTGGTCTGTATTCTTAGCTGTAACTGTTCTGTAAAGGAATTTGGATTCTTTGGCTTATGCTTTTTCAGCCACTTAGCTTCAATATCATCGAGCAGCTCATATGCTGTATCATTGACTTCATCCGCTCTCTCTTCAAGCTCACCGAACCGCACCAGACTCTTATATCTCATTGGATATTCTTCCTTGATATATTTAATCCACATACGCCCATACTTTCCTACATCTATATCTGCCTTCTCTGTTCCTGCGACAAGCACCGGATAAAAGATTCCATTCCTTTCTTCATATGGGATGCCAAGCTTTTCAAATGTTGTCTTTCTCATAATGATTACCGCCTTTCTCATCACTCTGCAGAATATCAAGCACATGCTTTAATTGAACCAGCAGTTCTTCAACATCTATACCTCTGTCAGATTCATCTAATGTCTGTAATTCTTCCAGTATCGTATCAAGATGCACCTGTACTTTCTTTGCCACCTTCATTCCACCAACAACCCTGATTTCATGCTTCAGAAGACATTGGATGATATAATCCTGTTTTGAAAGTCCGCTGAGTGAAACCTTCACATTCAGCTCCTGTGCTTCCTCCGGTGACATACGAAACGCTACTACAACATTTCTCCATCTGTTCTTGGCATCCAGCCTTTTCTCGCTCATAATAATCTGCTCCTTCCGATATAAAATCTATTCTTTTAATTTCTGCTGCATATATCCAGCAAAACTTGTACCGGCATGATTCATAATGTTTTACATAGGCATTATCAGACTGCCTTGTACTTATCAATGCTTATAATTTTTTCCGCAGCCGCATCCATATCAATCATAGGTTCTGTTTCCTCTGTCTGCATGATTTCTACATCATCATCCTGCTCTTCGCAATCCTCAAAGCTTGCATTGACAGCATCAAGTCTGTCTGCCATTGCCACCTGCTTTGACGGAAACAGATGTGAATAACGATATGTGATATCAATACTCTCATGGCCAACCCTGTCAGCTATTGCAACTGCGGAGAACCCAAGGTCAATCAGATGTGAAATGTGCGAATGCCTAAGATCATGAATTCTTATTTTCTTCACACCTGATAACTTGCAGCCACGCTCCATCTCATGATGAAGAAAGCTCTTTGTTACCAGAAATATCCTGTCTGTTGGTGTCTGGTCATATAACATTGCAAAATATTCCTGCATTTCTTCGACAAGGAACTTCGGCAACTTGATTGTTCTGTTGCTCTTAGGTGTTTTCGGTGTTGTAATAACATCCTGCCCCTGTAGCCGCTGATACGATTTATTTATTCTGACTGTGTTCTTTTCAAAGTCAAAATCTTCCATTGTAAGAGCAAGCAGTTCACCTAATCTCATTCCCGTCCAGTACAGCATTTCAAATGCATAAAATGAAACCGGCTTGTCAATCACCGCTTCTGAAAACTTCTTATATTCCTCAGTTGTCCAGAAAAGCATTTCCTTCTTTTCTTCCCTGCCCATATTTCCAGCCTGTCTTGCCGGATTTGATTTCAGATTATAAAACCTGCACGCATGATTTAATATCGCACTTAAAATGTTGTGCATTGTCTTCTTGTAAGTCTGGGAATAACTCTTCCCATTCTCATAACGGAATGCTACCATCTCATTCTGCCACTTGCGTACATCTCCCGGTGTAATCTCATTCATCTTAAGATTCTTAAAATATGGAAGTATCTTTGTATCCACAATGTGTTCTTTGGTAAGCCATGTGTTGAGTTTGACATAATTTTTCACATCCTCTGTATACAGCTTCCAGAACTCTCCAAATGTCATATCCAGATTGTTCTCCTGCCGTATTTTATAATTCCTCTCATAATCAAGTGCTTCCCTCTTTGTTGCAAAGCCTCTTTTCTTTATCTGTTTGTTTTCCCCGGTCCAGTCCTTACAATAGAATTTGACAAACCAGGTGCCTGTCTTACTGTCTTTATAAGCTGGCATATTCATCATCTCCTTCTTTCCATATGCAGAAGCAGATGCCTAAGCCGTATCGCTCCTGCACCTGCCTCCGCATTAATCTTCTTACCTGTTGCTTATCCTGCATCACTCATACCATAAATGCGTTCTTCAAAATATTTTCTGCTTACTTTTCCACGGATTACAATGTAACCCTTCTTTTCAAGTTCACTGTTAATCTGTCTCATAAGCTTGTATGCTGCTGATCTTGAAATTCCAAGAATCTGCATCACATCTCCTACTTCTAAAAACTTTTCGTTCATGCCTTTCACCACCTTTCCTTTATAAATTTGTTTTGGCGTTTCTCCATACCAGTTCTGCTGATGTCACAACCAGCCTCCTTACCTGAGATAATCTCCTGTAATACCGCCCGCTCCTGCTCGAGGTACTCGGTCCGCTTGGGGGAGTGTCTACATTCGCTCGATTCCTATGAATGTCATGGCAAATGCCTGTTCGATATCTGATACCGCTCATTCTGTTATTTTTCAATACCATATCGTATAGATAATTGAATTGATATTATTCTATACCGTGTGGTATTGAATTGTCAAGGAATTTTTCTAATGTTCTCGTATAGAAAAACTTCCATTTTCATTTTTTCCGTGTTATACTGTCTTTAACAGTCCATCAGGGACAGATAAACGGAGGTAACTACACTATGACAATTGGTGAAAGAATAAAGAAAATACGGGTATTCCGTAAAATGACAATGGACGAGTTGGGCGGTGCACTTGGATTTGAGGGCAAAAATATGTCTGTCCGCATATCCCAGTATGAAACCGGTGCCCGCATTCCCGGTGAAGATATGATTCTAAAGCTTGCTGATGCTTTGCGCTGCAATTACAAGGCAATCTCTGATTACAGCCTTGGTGCTGCTGAAGATATCATTGAAACACTTTTCTGGCTTGAAGAAAGTGCCACATCTCTCCCGGCACGTGGAAAAGGTACAAGATTCCCAGAGTACACAGCTCCCGGCAACCTGATTCATCTGACTGCAATGACACCTGCAAAATCTTCCGAGGCTGCCAGACCAACCTACAACGAAGATGATTATGAAAGTGCAGGCTCACCTGTCGCATTAACTTTTGAATATGGATTGGTAAATGATTTCCTTACGGAATGGTGTGAAATGAAAACGAAATTAAATAGTGGAGAGATTTCTCCTAATGAATATTTTGAGTGGAAAATAACATGGCCTCAGGCGTAAATGAAACTATTCACGCACAGCTCACTTTAGTACCATTTTAGTACCACAAGACAAAAAACAAGCTCGCAAATGCCCATTTTACTAGGCTTTGCGAGCTTTTGAAAATTATTCAAACTCAATCGTTCCAGGTGGTTTGCTAGTCAGATCATAGAATACTCTGTTAACTCCCCTTACCTCATTTATAATTCTGCTCATGACTGTCTGGAGAACCTCAAATGGAATCTCTGCGCTCTCTGCTGTCATGAAATCAATTGTGTTGACTGCACGAAGTGCAACCGCATAGTCATAAGTTCTTTCGTCACCCATAACACCAACAGAACGCATGTTAGTGAGGGCTGCGAAATACTGGTTTGGCATCCATGCTGGAGCCTTACCATTAGCTTTCTTGTACTCAGCTACAGCCTTGTCAACCTCTGAACGGTAGATATAGTCAGCATCCTGAACGATACGAACCTTATCAGCTGTTACCTCGCCGATAATTCTGATTCCAAGTCCCGGACCTGGGAATGGCTGACGGAATACAAGATGTTCTGGTATTCCAAGCTCAAGACCAGCCTTACGAACCTCATCTTTGAAAAGGTTGCGGAGTGGCTCGATGATTTCCTTGAAATCAACGAAATCAGGAAGTCCTCCTACATTGTGGTGAGACTTGATTACGGCTGATTCACCGCCAAGTCCGCTTTCTACAACGTCTGGATATATAGTTCCCTGTGCAAGGAAGTCAACTGCACCAATTTTCTTGGCTTCTTCCTCAAATACACGGATAAACTCTTCACCGATAATCTTTCTCTTAGCTTCTGGCTCAATAACGCCTGCAAGCTTAGAGTAATATCTTTCCTGTGCATTAACTCTTATAAAGTTAAGGTCGAACTGTCCTTCTGGTCCAAATACGCTCTCAACTTCATCGCCTTCATCTTTACGAAGAAGACCGTGGTCTACGAATACACATGTAAGCTGCTTTCCAATAGCTCTTGAAAGAAGTCCGGCTGCAACAGATGAATCAACACCACCTGAAAGAGCAAGTAAAACCTTGCCACTGCCAACCTTCTCGCGGATTTCCTTGATTGTATTCTCAACAAATGCATCCATCTTCCATGTTCCGGCACATCCGCATACTCCACGAACAAAGTTGTGAAGCATCTTTGTTCCTTCCTGAGTATGAAGAACCTCTGGGTGGAACTGGATTGCATAAAGATTCTTCTCTGTACACTCTGCTGCTGCAACCGGGCAGTCTGCTGTGTGGGCAACAATCTTAAATCCTGGTGCAACCTGTGAGATGTAGTCAAAATGGCTCATCCACACAATAGTTTTCTCTGAAACATCAGAGAATAAAGCGCTGCTCTTATCTACAAATGTTTCTGTCTTTCCATACTCTCTTACTGGTGCCTTCTCAACCTTGCCGCCAAGCACATGCTGCATAAGCTGTGCGCCATAGCAAAGACCAAGTACAGGTACACCAAGTTCGAAAAGTTCTTTAGTACATGTTGGCGCGCCATCTTCATAACAGCTGTTAGGACCACCTGTAAGGATAATTCCCTTAGGGTTCATAGCCTTAATCTGCGCCAGGTCTGTCTTGTAAGAATAGATCTCACAATATACATTACATTCACGGACACGGCGCGCAACCAACTGGTTGTACTGACCGCCGAAGTCAATGACAATAACTTTCTCCTGATCCATGATCAATCTCCAATCTTGTGTATTTATATATACATTATAGTTAAACTTGCGCCTTATGACAAGCCTTAATTCTCCCCAATTCTTATCTTGATAATTCTCTCCCAGACACTCCTTATCTATGCATCTTTCTCCCCAATTCTCTTCTTCACATAAGAATCCATCTTCTCTCTGACCATCGCCATCTTTCTGTTGGTCTCCTCATTATCAGAATGAAAATGCATAAGCTTTGCAAGATAGCCCTGTTCCACAGTAATCCGCACGCTCTCATCATACACAAGCTCATAAGCAAGTGATACATGACCAATAACAGTATCAGCCGGTGTGCGTCTTATTGCTTTGAGTATACAGTGTTCCTCATCAAACGCTTCTAACACTTCATCTGTAATATCACTCTTCATGAGTTCTTCAGTCGTAGTGTTATATATTTCTTCAAGCGGAGTATCAATATTAACCTTAAATATATCAACCTTATCAGCGTCACGAAGCACATTGCAGAATGCCTGCTCACGGCGATTAAGTCCCTGCGGAATTCTGTACATATTGTGACACCTTATTGACAGTTCAAGCATTTCCATGTCCGATTTATTCAATCTGTCATACAGAAATACTCCATCAGAATCATATCGGTCCTCTAAAGCTCCCGGCTTATAGCCTGTACATTTGACCATACCTTTAAGAAAAATACTGATAAGACCGTCTTTAAACAACAGGTCTGCACCGAATTTTGCATGGTCAACAGAGTCCGCATCTGAAAATGTGTTATAACGCTTTATCTGTTCAAATCTTCCAACATCATGAAGCATTCCGGATAACCATGCCAGCTCAACATCATAGGCACACATTCCAGCTGCCTTTGCAATTCTTTCGCACAAAGCTGCAACTCTGTAAGTGTGGTCAATTTTTAATTTAATCTTAGGGTCATCTGCATTATAAGCTGCTGTGTATTCTGCAAATGCTTTCTTAACATGCACTCTGTCAACATACACACGGTTTATCTTAGCATTTTCATAATAGCCTTCAATATCAACGACTTTTCCCTCGTTCCATGCGTCTATAATATCAGGCACATCAGATAAAGAATGACACACAACTGAAGTCAGGCTTCGAATATCATCGTTAATCTCAATAGTGTCAGGTATATGAATTACCTTCATGCCTGCCGCATGTCCTGCTATAATGCCATTAATGCTGTCCTCAATGACTACACATTCTGATGGTTCACAGCCGATAAAACCTGCTGCCCTTAAGAATATGTCTGGCTCAGGCTTTCCATGCTCAACCTCATCTCCATATACAACACCAGAAAGATAATCCCACGCCCCTATTCTGTGAAGACTCTTTTCTGCACTGGACTTCTGTGTTGAAGTTGCTACGGCACATTTTAACCCGTTATCCTTAATATAATCAAGCAGCATATGAAGCCCCGGTTTAACTGGGACTTCCTCTGTTTCTCTGATTTGGTGAACATGGTCTGTCCGCATTGTACGCATTTCCCAGTAATCCTGCGTTCCCTTATAATAGTCATCAAAAAAGCTCTGGCTAAGCTTTGCCGGTGCACCTTTAAAACTGTCGATAAGCCATAATGGCATTTCAACATTTTTCTGGGAAGCTGCCCACAGCCAGCCAAGATTAGACTGATTTTCCGTATCAATCATAACTCCGTCCATATCAAAGATAATCCCTTTTATCATAACTGCCTCCATTCAACTCCCCAAAATATTAAACCGACATACCTTGCATACTCTTCCCTGATATCAGTTGCTTCATTTCCTGTTCTTACTTCTCTTCCAGATACTTCTTAACATACTGTCCCGTATAAGACTTCTTAACCTTAACAATCTCCTCTGGTGTTCCTTTGGCAATAACAGTTCCGCCGCGGTCGCCGCCTTCCGGTCCCATATCTATAATATAATCTGCTGTCTTAATAACATCAAGATTGTGTTCAATAACAACTACAGTGTTGCCGCCCTCTGCAAGCCTGTGAAGAATATTGACAAGCTTGTGGACATCAGCAAAATGCAGACCGGTTGTAGGCTCATCAAGAATATATATAGTCTTTCCTGTGCTTCTTCTTGAAAGCTCTGTTGCAAGCTTGATTCTCTGTGCCTCACCACCTGAAAGCTCAGTTGATGGCTGTCCAAGCTTGACGTAAGACAAGCCAACCTCGTTGAGAGTCTCAATCTTTCTTCTTATACTTGGCACATTTTCAAAGAAATCAACTGCATCCTCAATAGTCATGTCAAGAACATCATATATACTCTTATCCTTGTATTTTACTTCAAGAGTTTCTCTGTTGTAACGCTTACCCTCGCAGACTTCACAAGGAACATACACATCCGGCAGGAAATGCATCTCTATCTTGATAATACCGTCGCCTGAACATGCCTCACATCTTCCACCTTTAACATTAAAGCTGAATCTGCCCTTCGTATATCCTCGTTCCTTCGCGTCCTTAGTCGTTGCAAACAGGTCTCTTATCATGTCAAATACACCTGTATAGGTTGCCGGATTAGACCTTGGTGTTCGTCCAATTGGTGACTGGTCAATATTAATAACCTTATCAAGCTGCTCTATTCCGTCAATTCCATCATGGTCACCTGCAATACATCTCGCCCTGTTAAGCGACTTTGCAAGGTGCTTGTAAAGAATCTCATTAACAAGCGAACTCTTTCCTGAACCTGACACACCGGTTACGCATGTGACTACTCCAAGCGGAATATCTACATCAATATTCTTAAGATTATTCTCCCTTGCACCTCTTACCTTAATCCAGCCAGCAGGCTTTCTGCGCTCTGCCGGTACAGGTATCCTGATTCTTCCTGACAGATATGCACCTGTAAGTGAGTCCTTGCACGCCATAATGTCCGCAGCAGTTCCTGTTGCGACAACTTCTCCACCATTTCTTCCTGCACCCGGTCCGATATCCACAATATAATCAGCTGCAAACATAGTATCCTCATCATGTTCAACGACAATAACGGAGTTACCAAGGTCGCGCAAATGTGTCAAAGTTCCCAGCAGCTTGTCATTATCCCTCTGATGGAGTCCGATACTTGGCTCATCAAGAATGTATGCAACACCTACAAGTCCTGAACCAATCTGTGTAGCAAGCCTGATTCTCTGCGCTTCACCGCCTGACAGAGTTCCTGTAGCACGTGAAAGTGCCAGATAATCAAGACCTACATCTACAAGGAACTTAATTCTCGCCTTGATTTCCTTAAGAATCTCTGCACCAATAAACAGCTGTCTCTCTGAAAGCTTCATATTCTCAAGGAATTCCTGAAGCTTTATAATAGACATGTTAGTAATCTCATATATGTTCTTATCTGCAATAGTAACAGCAAGTGAAGACGGCTTAAGTCTCTGTCCATGACAGGCAGAACAAGGTCTTATTCTCATAAATTCCTCATACTGCTGCTTAGTATTATCAGAATATGTCTCTCTGTATCTTCTCTCCATATTCTTAATAAGACCTTCAAATGCGACATCATATACACCCTCTCCGCGCTGACCTTTATATTTAACCTTTACAGAATGTCCCTTAGTACCATTGATAATAATATCCTTAATATCATCAGGATAATCCTTGAATGGTGTCTTTAATGAAAATCCATATTCCTCTGCAAGTGCATCAAGAATCGCCCTGCTAAAGCTGCCCTCATCCTTAGATGACTGCCATCCCATTCCGACAATAGCACCTTCATCAATGCTGAGACTCTCATCCGGTATAAGCAGCTCTGCATCAAACTTCATTGTATAACCAAGTCCGAAACAGTCCGGGCATGCGCCAAATGGATTGTTGAACGAAAAGCTTCTTGGCTCAACCTCATCAATACTTATACCACAGTCTGGGCAGGAAAAGCTCTGGCTGAAATTAAGTGTCTCACCATCAATAACATCTACTGTCATAAGACCTTCGGCAAGCTTAAGAGCTGTCTCAATAGAATCTGTAAGTCGTTTCTGGATTCCGTCTCTTACAGAAAGTCTGTCTACAACAATCTCAATATTATGTTTCTTATTCTTATCAAGCTTAATCTCATCTGTCAGCTCATACATGCTTCCATCAGCAATAACACGCACAAATCCGCTCTTCTTTGCCTGCTCAAACAGCTTTACATGCTCACCCTTTCGTCCACGGACAACAGGTGCAAGAACCTGAATCTTAGTTCTTTCAGGAAGCGCCATAATAACATCAACCATCTGGTCAACTGTCTGTTTATTGATTTCGCGTCCACATTGTGGGCAATGCGGAATACCAATTCTTGCATAGAGAAGTCGGAAATAATCATATATCTCTGTAACAGTTCCTACTGTAGAACGCGGATTTCTGTTAGTTGACTTCTGGTCTATAGATATAGCCGGTGAAAGTCCCTCAATACTGTCAACATCAGGCTTTTCCATCTGTCCCAGGAACTGTCTTGCATATGAGGACAATGATTCCATATATCTTCTCTGACCTTCTGCATATATTGTATCAAATGCAAGACTCGACTTTCCCGAACCTGAAAGTCCTGTAAGCACAACAAGCTTGTCTCTTGGAATATCAACATCTATTCCTTTAAGATTATGCTCTCTTGCACCCTTTATCCTTATGCAGTTCTTGTAACTGCCTCTTTCTATCTCTTTCTTTAACTTACTATCAGCCATGTTTTTTTCCTTCATAAATATATTTATTAATCTCAATCATCTTGTCACGAAGCTGTGCAGCCTCCTCAAAGTTAAGCTCTGCTGCTGCCTTACGCATGTTCTTCTCAACCTGCGTCTTAACCTTCTCAAGCTCTTTGATGCTCATAGATTCATAATCAACCTTAAGCTTTCCGGAAGCATCACCCGGTTCCGCTGCCTTGCTTATACTTATCAGATCTCTTACTGCCTTCTTGATTGTCTGTGGAGTAATTCCATGCTCATCATTATACTCCTGCTGAATCTTTCTTCTTCGTTCTGTCTCTGAAATAGCCTTTTCCATAGATTCAGTAATCTTGTCTGCATACATGATAACATGTCCCTCTGCATTTCTTGCAGCCCGACCAATCGTCTGTATAAGCGATGTCTCTGTTCTTAAGAAGCCTTCCTTATCAGCATCAAGTATTGCAACAAGGCTGATTTCAGGAATATCCAGACCTTCTCGCAACAGGTTGATTCCAACAAGAACATCAAATCCATCAAGACGCATATCTCTTATAATCTTCTGACGCTCAAGCGTATCAATATCTGCATGAAGATACTTAACCCTGATTCCTGCCTCTTTAAGATAATCAGTAAGGTCCTCCGCCATTCTCTTGGTAAGTGTAGTAACAAGCACCTTGTTCTTCTTGGCAGTTTCCTTATTAATCTCTGATATAAGGTCATCAATCTGTCCTTCAATCGGCTTAACAGTTATCTCCGGGTCAAGAAGTCCGGTAGGTCTGATAACCTGCTCGGTTCTCATAAGTTCATGCTCTGCCTCGTATGTGCTTGGTGTTGCTGATACGAAAAGCATCTGTGAAATCTTGCTCTCAAACTCGCTGAAATTAAGCGGTCTGTTGTCCTTCGCAGATGGCAGTCTGAAGCCATAATCTACAAGCGTAGTCTTTCTTGACTGGTCACCGGCATACATGCCTCGAATCTGCGGAATAGTGATATGCGACTCATCCACAATAATAAGAAAATCATCTGGAAAATAATCCATCAGCGTATACGGAGGACACCCTGCCGGAAGTCCTGCCAGATGTCTTGAATAATTCTCTATTCCTGAACAAAAGCCTGTCTCCTGCATCATCTCTATATCAAAATTCGTTCTCTCTTCAATTCTCTGTGCCTCTAAAAGCTTATCCTCACTCTTGAAATACTTCACTCTCTCGGCAAGCTCTGCCTTGATATTCTCAATCGCAGCGTCCATCTTCTCCTTCTCAACAACATAATGTGAGTTAGGGAATATCGCAATATGTTCAAGAATACCTTTAACCTCACCTGTAAGGGAATCTATCTCACTTATTCTGTCCACTTCATCACCAAAGAATTCAACTCTTATGGCGTCACCTGATGAAGAAGAAGGATACACTTCAACAACATCGCCTCTTACCCTGAAGGTTCCTCGCTTAAAATCCTGGTCGTTCCTTACATACTGGATATCAATAAGCTTTCTTATGCAATCATCCCTGTCCTTCTCCATTCCCGGACGAAGCGAAATAACCATGTTCTTATAATCAACCGGCGCACCTAATCCATATATACATGAAACCGAAGCAACGATAATAACATCATTTCTTTCAGAAAGTGCCGCTGTTGCCGAATGTCTTAATTTATCAATTTCATCATTAATAGATGAATCCTTCGCAATATAAGTGTCACTCTGAGGTACATAGGCCTCTGGCTGGTAATAATCATAATAGGAGACAAAGTACTCAACCGCATTCTCTGGAAAGAACTCCTTCATCTCCCCATACAACTGCGCTGCCAGTGTCTTATTATGGCTTATAATAAGTGTAGGTTTCTGAACATTCTGTATAATGTTCGCCATTGTAAATGTTTTACCAGAACCAGTTACACCAACTAGAGTCTCAAACTGATTGCCTTCCTCAAAGCCCTTTGTAAGTGCTTCAATAGCCTGCGGCTGGTCGCCCATCGGCTTAAAATCCGAATGTAATACAAATCTGTCCATAAAGCCCTCCCTATTTTGCGAAGCAAAATCCGAACCCCTTGGTGAGGAGAGGGATTTTGCCCTCCTTGTTTTCTGAAAGAAAATGCATTTCCCTCATTATACAATATAATAATCAAAAAGTACAGAACAAACATTCGATTTGTCCTGTACTTTATTCCATACCTCTATATTCGTTATTCTGCCGCGCTGACACTCATTTTTCCATTGAGATATTCTACTGCTGCCTTCAACTGCACATCTTCAGTCGCATCATCCGGAAGCTCCACAATACTGTCAGGTGTCACTCCCTTGCCGTGAATATCCTGTCCCTTAGGAGTGAAATATTTGGCAATTGTATACTTAACCGCACTTCCATCAGTAAGCGGACGGATTGTCTGCACAATGCCCTTACCAAATGTCTGTGTTCCGATTATCTGTGCCTTATCATAATCCTGCATTGCACCGGCAAATATCTCAGATGCACTTGCACTATTGCCATTTACCAAAACTGCCATCGGAATATTAAGCTCATGATTATCAGAACCTGAATATTCCTGTCTCTTACCAGACTTAGTCTCTGTATACACGATAAGTCCGTTCGGAAGAATATAATCTAGCATATCAGCCACAGTCTTAAGAACTCCGCCAGGATTATTTCTTATATCAATTACAAGTCCTGTAATTCCCTGCTTCTGAAGGTCATCAACAGCCGATTTAAACTGCTCTGTTGTAACATCATCAAACTGTGAAATATAAATATAACCTATATTATTCTCAAGCACCTCTGATGAAACAGTCTTAATATCAATCTTGTCTCTTGTAACTGTGAAACTCAGCTTCTCGCCATTTCTCATAACAGTAAGGTTAACATCTGTACCCTTCTCGCCCTTAATAAGGGCAACTGCTACAGAAAGGTCCATTCCTGTAATATCCTCACCATTAACCTCTGTTACCTTATCTCCATTTCTGATACCAGCCTTATATGCCGGTGCATCCTCATATGCCTCTGATATAAGTATTGAACCGTCGTCAGCCTTCTGGCATACAGCACCAATTCCATAGAAAGAACCTGATGTTGACTCCATCATTGACTTATATTCTTCAGGCGTATAATAAACAGTATATTTATCACCATATGCAGCAAGATATGCCTTAAAAATGTTGTCTGCAGCCTTTTCATCATCTACATCATCAAAGTAGAATCCATCTCCAAGCAGCGAATCCAAAGCATTCAGCTTACCTTCAACCTTAGTTCCGATTCCTTCGTTATCACTTGTTCCAACATCCTGAACATATATACGTCCGTCCATTCCAATATGGATATTACCACTTCTTATAAGTCCAATGAATACGCATGACAACGCCAGTATCACAACCAGCAGTGTTGCCACAACACCAATAATAACGCCTTTGCCTAAAGCATGTTTTCTCTTTCGTTCCTGTGCGGCCCCTTCCGAAGAAAAAGGTCTGTTATTATCATATTCCATTGAGTCCTCCTATTAAGTTGAATTATTTATTAAAATATGGCATAGGATTAACATATTGGCGAGTTTTTCCATCATCGAGCATTACATCAAAATGCAGATGTGCGCCAAATGAATTACCCGTATTCCCCATAACACCAAGCTTCTGTCCCTTAGTAACCTGTTGTCCTACTGATACATTTAAACTATCAAGATGCAGGTATCTCGTATATAGTCCATTACCATGATAAATCATCACATAATTACCCGCTGTTGAGTAATACTCACTCTGTCTGTGTGCAATAACAACTTTACCGTCATAAGCTGCATATACAGGATCACCTGAAACTCCTGCCCTGACCGCTCCAATATCCACACCTTTATGCGGTGAAGTTCTGTCAGATGTATCTCCATATGGAGAAGTTATTCTTGTACTTGTTGTTGGCCATTTGAAAGTTCCGCCATCATATCTGTTAGACGGAGTAACTCCGCTTGCTTCCTCTGCCTTAATCTTGGCTGTTATAGAAGCAATCTCTGCATCGAGCTTCTTCTCGTCAGCTTCGAGCTGTTTCTTATAAGCCACCTGATTAGCTGTATTCTTACTCAAAGCATTCAGCTGGGCAGTCTTCTCATTCTGAACAACCTCCAGCGCATCAACCTGTGCCTGAAGTGCCTCCTGGCTGGCAGTCAGAGTCTCTTTATCTTCTTCAAGCTTTACTTTAGAAGATGATATAAGATTAATCGTTGACTGATATTCCTCAAGCATCTGTCTGTCATACTCTGATATCTTATTAATATACTCAAATTTATTAAGCATATCCGCCATACTCTGTGATGATAAAAGAACTTCAACATATGTATAATCATTATGCTCATACATAAACTGGATTCGCAGCTTCATAGCCTCATACTGGCTTTCCTTATCAGCCTCAGCCTGCTCAAGCTTTGCCTGTGTCTCCTCAATCTCAGCTTCAAGCTCTGCAATCTGGGTATTAATGTCATCTAATGACGCTGACAATTCTCCCATCTGGGCATCAAGACCCTGAATAAGAGATGTAAGATCTGAACTCTGTGCCTTAAGCTGAGCAATCTTGTCTTCTGTTTCTTTCTTTTTATTCTGTATATCATTCTGCTGGTTCTGGGCATTCTTCAGATCCGATTTATTATCTCCAAATGTAACCTGTGCAAAACAATACGGTATAAGCAGCATTACAATCATGAGTGCCGCTGTTATTTTCTTTATTAAATTGTTCCGAAACAGTGCTTTCTCCATACAGCCACTCCTTTACCATAATTAAAATGTTTTCTAAAAACAAACAGGGACTTCTGCATCCGTTTGCAAAAGCCCCCAAAAACTATCCGAAACTATACATCGGCATGCTTTCTTACAGCGAAGAAACTTCCTATAAGACCAATACCAATTCCAACGTTGGGCAGGGGCAGCGTTTCTCCCAGATAGGGGTCCTGCATCGGTGCGATGACCGCCGTGATGAAGGAGCGGGCGATGTAGCGCCACGCTACCTTGTAGCGGGAAAACGGATATGGTCCCACTCGCAGCAGCGCGTAGAAGTAACGCTCTTGAATGGCCCGCTCCCACCCGGCGAAGCCTTTCCGGGTTTCTAGAAGATCCCGAAACCGGGTCAGGTAGGCGGGGGTCAGCGGCAGATCCTGCCGCAAATCCGCTTCCGCAAGGGGATAGATTTTGGTTTCAGCCGTGTGGGGGCACAGCAGCCAGGCACGGCTGCGGACGCTCCACTGGGAGAGGTCGCTGCCCTGAATGAGGGGATAGACGCAGGTTGGCTCCAGCTCCGCCGTAACGGCGGGGGCCTTGCGGCGGGC
>OGLC01000324.1_pt1 | contig 38842 bp, 37 predicted proteins | sample 1572751 | NCBI WGS metagenome assembly OGLC01 (sample SAMEA2581897, study PRJEB24529) | metagenome | biome: Human gut stool | place: China | collected 2011
GAAAATGAGTAAGTCTCTCGTCAACTTCTCGACCATCCGTGATGCTTTAAAGGAAACGAACACTCAGTACGGCGACAAGAACGGCAACGAAACGCTCCGTTTCTTCTTACTGCGCTCCCACTACAGAAGCCCGATCGATTTCTCTTCTGCTTTGGTCGAGGACGCTCATCAGGCACTGATTCGTCTTTATACGGCGCTCAAAAATACGCCGTCAGACGACAACCCTCTGGACTGGAACGAAAAGTATGCCGCTCAGTTCAAAGAAGCGATGGATGACGATTTCAATACGGCTCAGGCTGTTGCTGTTCTCTTCGAATTGGCCAAAGAAGTCAACCAAACGAAGTCTCCTGAACTTGCACGCCAGCTCAAAAAACTCGGCGGTGTGCTTGGCATCCTCCAGCTAGACCCAGAAGCCTTCGTCAAAGGCGCCGTGGATTCAGTGGACGAAGCAGCTGTCGAAGCCTTGATCGCGGAAAGAAAGGCGGCAAAGGCTGCTAAGAACTGGGCAAGAGCTGATGAAATCCGTAAGGAGCTCTTAGAAAAGAATATTGTTTTGGAAGATGCTCCCGGCGGTGTGACGACTTGGCGCAGAGCTTAATCTCTATGGCAGAGCAAACCGAAAAACCCGAATGGTGGGATCAAGCTAAAAAGGAGCTTTCCGAAGCTGATCCCGTCATGGCCCAAATCATTCGCGCCAATCCTGAAGGATTTCTTGCGACTCGCGGGAATCCTTTTGAGACGCTGCTGCGCTCCGTGATCGGGCAGCAGATCTCCGTTAAAGCGGCGGCCAACATATGGGAACGGTTTGCTAAAGCCTGTAAAGAAATAAAACCTGAAATTATTACCCGCAAACATCGTCGAACCTTGAGGACCGCAGGTTTGAGCGAACGTAAGATTGAGTACGTTTTTGATATCTGTCGCTTTTTTCTCGAGAATCCGGATGCGGCCGACGGCTTTCAACATCGTTCCAATGAGGAAGTTATCAAGGAACTTTGTACCATCAAAGGCGTAGGCCCCTGGACGGCGGAAATGTTTTTGATCTTTGCGCTGCGTCGTCCGGATGTTGCTCCAATGCTCGATTACGGCTTTATCAAAGCCGTCGGCCAAGCGTATTTTCCGGAGATCGCGTTTGAAGAATGGTCAGCGGCCGACCGAAAAGAAGAAATGTCATCGGTGATTGCCAAATGGGGTCCATGGAAAACCGCCGGCACATGGTATTTATGGCGAAGCCTTAACAACGGACCGATGCAGTACTAAAGGAATAACATGGCAAAAGTCACTTACTTAGAATTTGAAAAACCCGTTGCTCAGCTTGAGGAAAAAATTCAGGAACTCCGCGATATGAGCTCCGGATCCGAAGGTTTGGATTTAACGAGCGACATCAACGGGCTTGAAAAGAAAAAAGCCAAACTTCTCAAAGAAATCTTCAATAAGCTTTCTCCTTGGGAAATGTCGCTTTTGGCTCGCCATCCGAATCGTCCGTACACACTGGATTACATCAACATGATTTTTACGGACTTCCATGAACTGCACGGTGATCGTGCTTACGCGGATGATCCTTCTATTGTCGGCGGCATGGCTCGTTTTAACGGTGAGCCGGTTATGGTGATCGGACATCAGAAAGGCCGTGATACGCGCGAAAGAACGCTCCGTAATTTCGGAATGAGCCGTCCGGAAGGCTATCGCAAAGCGCTCCGCTTGATGCAGACAGCCGAGAAGTTCTCCATGCCGATCTTTACCTTCGTCGACACACCGGGTGCCTATCCGGGCATCGGCGCTGAAGAGCGCGGGCAGTCCGAGGCGATCGGTCACAACCTCTTTGTGATGAGCCGACTGAAAACGCCGATCGTTGCAACGGTAATTGGCGAGGGCGGCTCCGGCGGCGCCTTGGCGATTGCAGTGGCTGATGTCGTTCAGATGCTTCAGTATTCCACTTATTCCGTTATTTCGCCGGAAGGCTGTGCTTCCATTTTGTGGAAGAGTGCAGCTAAGGCTCCGGATGCAGCAAAGGCCTTGGGATTGACCGCTCACCAGCTGTTTGATGCCGGTCTGATCGACAAGATCCTGCCTGAGCCTTTAGGCGGCGCTCATCGCGATCCTGAAGCGATGGCCCAAACCTTAAAGCGTTCTTTGAGCGATTCCCTTCGCACGCTGAAGCGCATGAGCACCGAGGAGCTTCTGGAAGAACGCTACAAGAAGCTCCTCAACTACGGAAAATATGCCGAAGTCGAAAAATAATCCTTCTGAAAAGAAAACTGTCCGCGGCATTACAACGCGTGTCCGGACAGCTCTTGAAAATACTGCCCGACAGTTGCAGCTGTCCGCCGACGGACTGCCGATTGCTTCCGGCGAGAAACCGATCAATGTGATTGTCGCCTTCTCGGGCGGTCTGGATTCCTCCGTTCTGCTTTACGCAGTCTCCCAGCTCAAGGGAAAGTCTTACGGCGAAATTACCGCGGTCCACGTCCACCACGGCCTTTCAAAGCACGCCAACGAATGGGCTGAGTTTTGTGAAGAGCGCGCGAAGAAGTGCGGTGTGCGGTTTGTTCTCAGAAAAGTGACAGTGCCTTCGGGCGGCGCCGGTTTTGAGGCTGAAGCGCGTCAGCTTCGTTATGAAGTTCTCGAAGAGGAAGCGAGGAAGGCAGCGGCGGACGCGATCTTAACGGCTCATCATTTAGACGATCAGCTCGAAACGTTCCTTATTCAATGGATGAGAGGCTCAGGTCCTGCGGGATTAGCCGCCATGCCTCTGCTGCTTCGCAAAGACGGATGCACGATTATGCGTCCGCTGCTCGGGTTTCAAAGGACAGAACTGGAACGTTTTGCCGAAATTCGAGGTATCAAGTGGGTCGAAGATGAAAGTAATGAAGATACGAAATATCTTCGCAACGCGATTCGGCACAACATCATTCCCGAACTGGAAAAGATTCGTCCGGGATTCAAAACAGCCGCAGCCCGCAGCATAGAGCTGATAGCAGAAGCGGCAGAGACGCTTCGTGATGTCGCCGAAGACGACTTTAATCAAGCGTCTGAGAACGACGGGAAATACCTTCGTATTGACGATTTTTTAGCACTTCCTGCTGGACGCAGAGCTCGGGTTCTGAGATTGTGGCTCGACAGAGTAGGTTTTAAACCCCTGCCGAGGACGCGTCTGCTGGAAATGATTCGCCAGATCAAAGAGACGACAAAGCAAAGTGTCTGTCTCATGTTCTCCGACGGTTTAGAAATTCGCAAATACGGGTCTGGTCTTATGGTCACCGAGCATGAAAAGCCGGAAAGCGAAGCTGAAATCATTGTCGAATGGCACGGAGAACCTGAAATTGACTTACCACAGTACAACGGGAAGCTTGTTTTCACACCGGCCGAAGAGGGCTTTAACGAAGGTTATCTGAAAGCTCAGCCGCTCTCGATTCGCCGGCGCTCCGGCGGTGAGAAAATCAAGATTCATAAATTCCGTCCCCGCAAAGCCCTCAAAATGCTCTTCCAGGAAGCAGGGATCCCTGAGTTTGAACGCAAGAACCTGCCTTTGGTTTGGCGGGGCAAAACGCTGATTTATGTGGGCGGCGTCGGCTCCGAAGTTCGCGAGCAAGTGGATGACGACGGTACGCCGCGATACAAAATTGAATTCATAAAAAATCCCGGCCTATTTTCTTAACAGACCGGGGCCGGAAGAATTTCAAAAGTTTTTGTTAGTCGACGGTAAGCAGGGCTTCGGGATCATCGAACTCTGCGCCGCTGGCCTTCTCGAAAAGCTCCAGGAGAGACTGAATCGTTAGTTCCTTCTTTTGCTCTCCCTTTACGTCTACCACCACACGGCCTTCGTGCATCATGATCAGACGATTGCCGAAACGCAGAGCATCTCGCATATTGTGCGTGATCATCAGCGTGGTGAGATTGCCCTCAGAAACACGCTTCTGCGTCAGATTTAAGACTTTCTCAGCCGTTTTCGGGTCTAAGGCAGCGGTGTGTTCGTCCAGAAGTAAAAGCTTGGGCGGAACCAGAGTGGCCATCAGCAGCGTGATGGATTGTCTTTGGCCGCCGGAAAGCGTTCCGATGCGGGTTTCCAGACGGTTCTCAAGACCTAAATCCAGCTCTTTCAAAGCCTCACGGAACTCAGCCAACTGACTACTCTGAGAGCTCCACTTGAGCGATAAAGGTTTGCCACGGCGGCTTGCCATTGCGAGGTTTTCGGCTACCTGCATATCGGCAGCCGTTCCTTTCATCGGATCCTGGAAAACTCGTCCGATGTACTTGGCGCGAACATGCTCGGGCATGCGTGTGACGTCGACTCCGTCAATGAGAATGTGGCCTTTATCAGGATAAAAAACGCCTGCAATGCAGTTCATCAAAGTAGATTTGCCGGAACCGTTGGAACCGATAACGGTGACAAAGTCTCCTTCTTCGAGCGTCAGGTTCACACCGCGAAGCGCCTTTTTCTCATTCGGCGTGTTGGGGAAGAAAGTCTTATGGAGATGAGTAATCTTAAGCATCGGCTTCCTCCGAACGCTTCATGATGGCGAATTTGTTTTTGATCAAAGGCAGAGAAAGTGCGATAGCAACCAAAACAGCGGTGAACAGTTTGAGGTCGTTCGGCGGCATGCCCAGTTCCAGAACGATGGCGATCACGGCGCGGTACACCACAGAGCCGAGCACGACGGAAATCAGCCAGTTCTTAAAGCTGCGCGTTCCGAAAAGCACTTCACCGATAATGACCGACGCCAAGCCGATGACGATAGTGCCGGTACCCATACCCACGTCGGCAAAGCCGTTGCTTTGGGCAACGAGGGCGCCGGAAAGGGCGACCAAACCGTTAGAGATAAGCAGTCCGAGAATGACCATGACGTTGGTGTTGATGCCTTGCGCACGGGCCATCTGAGGGTTGCAGCCGGTGGCACGAATAGCAGTACCCAGCACAGTGCCGAAGAACCAATACATGATCACACCGACTACTGTCGTTGCGATTAAACCCACAATCAGGGTAGCGACAACCGAAGAAACACCGAAGAGATCCTCGGTCAGCGTAAAGACGGTTTCTGCGCGGAGCAGGGGGACGTTGGCTTTTCCCATGATCATGAGGTTGACGGAGTAAAGGCCGATCATGGTCAGAATGCCGGAAAGCAGTGCCGGGATCTTAAGCTTGGTGGTCAGCAGTGCGGTGACCGTACCGCCGATGCAGCCCGCGATCAGCGCAATCAGCATGGCAAACCAAACCGAGTGACCTGCGTCGATCAAGGTAGCTGCGACAGCAGCACCGAGAGGGAAGGTGCCTTCAACGGACAAGTCTGCGATATCCAGGACGCGGAAAGTAAGGAAGACGCCGAGGGCCATAATGGCCCACAGCAAGCCTTGAGAAACGGTGGATAAAACTAAATCTAACATCGAAAGAACTTTTGATTACTTAACGAGTTCGTGCTTCACATCAGCCGGGATGGTCAAGCCGAGATTCTTAACGGCGGTTTAGTTGAAAACGGTCTTGAAGTTCTTCTGATACTGGATCGGCATGGTTTCTGGCTTGGCTTTGCCTTCAAGGATATCGGCCGCCATGGTGCCTGCGATCTTGCCGAGTTCGTAGTAATCAATCGCGATAGCGGCCGTTGCTCCGCCTTTCACTTCACCGCCTTCCCCGGCAAAGACCGGCAGTTTGGCTTTTTCGGTGATTTTGATTAGAGCCGGAACAGCGGATGCAATGGTGTTGTCCGTCGGTGTATAGATAAGGTCAACCTTGCCCACTAAGCTCTGAGCAGCCTGCTGGATGTCATTAACGTTAGAGACAGTTGCTTCGCGAACGTTGAGATTGTGCTTCTTGGCTTCTTCTTTGAAGATCTGAACCTGACGTTCGGAATTGATTTCGCTGGAGGAGTACATCACACCGACGTTTTTGGCGTTAGGATAAATTTTGACGATCAGTTCCAGTAAGCTGCTGATGGGCGCCATATCGGAAGACCCGGTTACGTTGGTCCCCGGTTTGTCATTACTCTTGACGAGCTTGGCGATTTCAAAATCGGTGACTGCGGTTGCGACGATAGGAATCTTGTTCGTGGCGTTGGCCATAGTCTGAGCCGCAGGCGTTGCAATGGCGCCGATCAAGTCAACCTTATTGCCGGTAAAACGGGTTGCGATATTGCGAAGATTGGACTGATCCGCCTGAGCATTCTGGAAGTCAAATTTGACGTTCTTGCCCTCTACGAAACCCTTGGATGCGAGGCCGTCGACAAAGCCCTTGTTGGCAGCGTCAAGCGCCTGATGTTCGACAAGCTGAACAACACCGATGTTATATGTTTTAGCAGCAGAGGCCTGAGCAGCAGGAGTAGCCGTTTTTTTATCATCGCAGCCGGTAACGGTCAGGACTGCGGCAAGGGATGCCGCAAGAAGGCAAAGACGAGAAATTTTCATATTTGTACTCTTGTTATGCAAATTTTTATGGAAAAACGATAAATCCTATTCTATTTAAGAAAGGCAAACGAAAAATCTTTTCTCAATAAAAAATCAGACCCGAAGGTCTGATTTGCAGAAAAGAAAAGCTGAAACCGAGGCTACAGGATCTTGGAGAGGAAATCCTGAGTTCGTTTGTTCTTCGGATGAGAGAAGAATTCTTCAGGCGTGGCTTCTTCGACAATTAAGCCGCCGTCTACGAACATCACGCGGTCACCGACTTCCTTGGCGAAGCCCATTTCGTGTGTGACCACCACCATGGTCATGCCTTCTTTGGCAAGCGACTTCATGACGTCCAAAACTTCCTTCACCATTTCCGGGTCAAGAGCGCTGGTCGGTTCATCAAAGAGGAGGGCTTTCGGGTTCATGGCTAAGGCGCGGGCGATAGCAACACGCTGCTGTTGGCCGCCGGACAGTTCATCCGGCATTGCATCGGCTTTATGTTCCAAACCGACGCGTTTGAGCAGACGCATGGCTTTTTCTTTAGCTTCTTCTTTAGATTTACCGCGAACCTGCATCGGAGCGAGCATGATGTTCTGCAGAACGGTCATGTTCGGGAACAGATTAAACCTTTGGAAGACCATGCCGACTTCACGGCGAATGGCATTTAGGTTTGCACCTTCTTCGAGCTTGATGCCGTCGATAACGATTTCGCCGCCGCTCGGGGTTTCCAAGTGGTTCAGACAGCGCAGAATCGTACTTTTGCCGCTTCCGGACGGTCCGATAATCACGACCACTTCTTTTTCTTTGATATCCAGATTGATATCTTTGAGGACCGTCACGTCACCGAATTTTTTGGAGAGGTGTTTGACGGAGATCATCGTTTTTGAATCTTTTTCTTCCATGATTATTTTCTCGTGCCTTTAGAGAAGCGTTTTTCAAGTAAAGCGACAAAGCGTGAAATGGCCAAAGTCATGATGAGGTACAAGAGGGCGACCACAATCCAGATTTCAAACGCGGCGTAAGTTCTGGAGATGATCAGCTGGCCGGTACGAGTCAGTTCTTCGAAACCGATCACGGACACCAAGGAGGAGTCTTTCAGCATGGCGATGAATTCGTTACCGAGCGGCGGAATGATGCGCTTAAACGCCTGCGGCATGATCACAAAACGCATGGCCTGAAACCAGTTGAGGCCGAGCGCTCTGGAAGCTTCCATCTGTCCTTTGTCGATGCTTTGAATACCGGCGCGGAAGATTTCTGCAACGTAGGCACCACTGTTAATCGAGCAGGCGCCGACGGCTGCCACGAACGGATCGATTCGGTGTCCGATAATTTGAGGAAGAGCAAAGTAAACCAAGAAAATCTGAACCAGCAGAGGCGTGCCTCGGATACAGTCTACGTAGACAGAAGCGAGTCCTCGTATGAGTCGGTTGTCAGAAAGTTTGGCGACGCCGACAAACATACCGATTAGTAAGCCTAATCCCACGGAAAGAGCAGTAATTTCGAGCGTGATACCGGCGCCTTTTAATAAGAGCGGCAGGTTCTCTGTGATAATGCTCAGGTTAAGTTCCAAAGCCATTGTGATGTGATTTTCTCAGTGTTTAGATATGACAACAGGCAGGAACTGTTGATTCCTGCCCTCTCTTCTACAGCGGGATCAGATTAAGCTCCGAACCACTTCTTGTAGATTTTATCGTATTCTCCGTTCTTTTTAAGCGCTGCTAAGGCTTCATTTACTTGTTTTACAAGCGCTTTGTTTCCTTTTTTGGCAGCGATGCCGTAGTACTCGGCTTCCATGATGTCACCGACCATCTTGCCTTTGCCGCCGTTCACGAGGTAGTAAGCAACGACCGGCTGGTCATTGATGACGGCATCAACGCCCTTGTTGTCGAGTTCGATGAACGGCTCGTTGGCGTTGTTGTACTGTTTGACGTCAGCGCCTTTAACAGAGCTGGCCTTTGTAGCGCCTGTTGTGCCGATCTGTGCACCGATTCTTTTGCCGACTAAATCATTGATGCCTTTGATGTTGGTTTCGTCGGGACGAACTAAAACAATCAGGCCTGAAGTGTAGTAAGGATCGCAGAAATCAACGGCGTTCTTACGTTCTTCCGTAATGGACATTCCGGAGACAGCGAGGTCAATGTTGCCTGTGGAGAGCGCGGGAATCAGACCATCGAAGCCGAGGTTGACGAGTTCAACTTTGTAACCCATCTGTTTGCCAAGTGCTTTAGCCAGGTCAATATCGAAACCGGTCAGATCGTTAGAACCTTTAGCCTGGAATTCAAACGGTGCAAATGTAGGATTGGTGCCAACGCGTAAAACTTTTTCAGCCTTTGCCGGAGCAGCGGCCTCTTTTTTATCACCACAAGCTGTCAAGAGACTCATGGAGAGTACAGCCACAAGCGGAATAGCCAAAAACGAGCGTTTTAACATTTAGACTCCTATTTCTTAAATGAGGTTAAATTTTAGGTGGTAATCCGATAGCCTCAAGTCTAATTGATTAAGACGTTAAAAGAAAAACAGGTGATAGATAAATGTTTCTGGGCGTGCTGTACGGAATACTCGGATGTTCCCTTTGGGGTTTTATTTACATTATTCCGCTGCTTTTACCTGAATATTCTCCCGCTACCGTAGCGATGGGGCGTTTTACCGTCTATTCGATCGGAAGTTTAGTGATTTGCTACTACTGTCGAAAGACGCTGGCGCTTTTGACCACATCGGACTGGATCAAGGCCTTTTGCTTAGGTTTTTTCGGGAACGCCGTCTATTACGTTCTTTTGACGAAAGGAGTTCGCTTGGCCGGCGTTCCGACTTCCGGGATGCTGATGGCATTAATCCCGTTGAACGTTGCGCTGCTGACGAATCGACCCGGAGCAGAGACCACTGTTGTTGTGCCCTGGCGGCGTCTTTCTTTGCCGCTCGCGATGATTCTAATCGGTTTATGGATCGGCAATATTGACGAATTTTCAGAAATTTCTGTGGCCACTTCTTCTGTCGAGTATTGGCTGGGCTTTTTGTGCAGCTTCGGAGCGATGGCGTTATGGACGTGGTTTCCGATCCGAAACAGTCAATGGTTGCTGAAGCACCCCAACGTTTCGCCGCTGGCTTGGACAACGGCACAAGGCGCTTCCATGCTGCCTGCGACACTGCTTTGTTATGTTGCGGTGAACTTTGAGACCTTTCTCCACGGAGGAGCGGTTTTGGGACAGACACCGGTTAAGTTCGTGCTGCTGATGGTCGCGGCAGGTTTAATCTGCGGATGGGCTGGGATGGCGCTTTGGAACATGATGAGCGCTCGTTTGCCCGTGGCCTTGAGCGGTCAGATGATCGTGTTTGAGACGATCTTCTCGGTCATATATTCTCTAATCTATAAACAACAAGCGCCCAAATGGACGCTTGTTGTTGGGGTCTTTTTACTTCTCGGCGGAGTCCTTCTGTCTTTGAAAGTCTTTCGGGACTCAGGCCGGAAAGTCAGTCAACCAAATTAGAAATTGGTTTCCTGAAGCTGGAAATAAGCCTGCGGATGAGAGCAGACGGGACAGATTTCAGGAGCGCGCGGGCCGATAACGAGGTTACCGCATTCACGGCACTGCCACATAACGATTTCGCTCTTTTCGAAAACTTTCTGCATTTCGACGTTGTTTAAGAGCTTCAGATAACGTTCTTCGTGGTGTTTTTCGATAGCGCCGACACCGCGGAACTTAGCGGCGAGTTCGGGGAAGCCTTCTTCCTCGGCGTCCTTCGCGAACTGGTCGTACATATCGGTCCATTCGTAGTGTTCACCGCTGGCGGCAGCCTTCAGGTTTTCTGCAGTATTGCCGATGCCCTGGAGTTCTTTGAACCAAATCTTGGCGTGAGCTTTTTCGTTAGAAGCCGTTTCTTCGAAGATAGCGGCGATCTGCTGGAAACCTTCTTTGCGGGCGACACCGGCAAAGTAGTCATATTTATTGCGAGCCTGGGATTCGCCGGCAAAGGCCGTCCACAAATTCTTTTCGGTCTTGGTACCGGCTAAGGGTTTGGACATGTTTTTCTCCATTTAGAAGCCAAAAAAATAGGGTTTTCGGGGATTATAACGACAACTTTTTACTTTGTTAACCAATTCGAACAGCAGTGACTAAAACGAAAAAACGAATCGATTACAGTGCAGGAAAAGACTCTAAAGAAGTTAACGAAAATGAAAAAGACAGCCGCGATCATCGTTCTTACTATTTTGGCTCTGACTGTGGGAGGTTGTAGTTGGACAGATCGTCAAATCGGTCCGAACGATTACGAGATCTCCGGTTATTTTGATTTCACCATGAAGGGGGAGGTCGTCGTGAAAGGACTTGAGGACCAAGCTCGTTTGTACTGCAAAGGCATCCAAGAAAATTTAGTTCCTCACGTTTACTACATAACCGATAAGAACCGCATTTTTAATTACGACGCGCAGCGTGCAAGTGCTGTTATTCGCTTTCACTGCATTCCGGACAACGGAAGTTAAGCAGAATCTTCTTGCGAATGTTAGCGTTTGTAATTTTTTAGAGTCGTTTGCCAAAACGAAACTTTATCTATAGAATACGCTTTCCTGATCGCAATGATCGATGTGCGGAGAAATGGCCGAGTGGCTGAAGGCACACCCCTGCTAAGGGTGCAGACTGGCAAAAACCGGTCTCGAGGGTTCGAATCCCTCTTTCTCCGCCATTACCCTCCCCCTTCAAAAAAACTTCTTGAAGCGCATTTTCAATAAAAATATCCGAGCCAATAAATCAAAGAGTTAGCCTTGCTAAATCAGCTCTTTGTCGCTTCTGATTTTAAAACATTAGAAGATTTGATCTCTTATGGTCGATTTTTTAGTTTGGTTCGTTTTCCGCAAATCTTTTTGTTTTCTTGACAACTCACTTTTTAGTTGAACATCCGGTTTACTAACGCTGGACTTGTAGGGAGCCTGAATTCCTTGGCTTTCAACCTTCGCCTGTTCAAGGCGCCCCGTTTCATTCTTATTAAAGAACCCAATTAGCCATAGGAAAACAAGCAAAATCAAAATTAATTTAATTCCTCCCATCAGCACTAAAAAGGTATTTCTCTGTCGATATTGCCTACCTGATGAAACTATTTTTCCCTTCTGGGGAAACATATAATTCCACCAAAGGTATAAGCGCCCCAGCAAAATTAGGGCTACTATAAAGCAGGCACCATAAAAAATATCTGACATTTAGAACACCTGGTTCCTTATTAGTTTTTCCCGGTAGCTCTCCCTCTTCCTATCTGAAACAGGCGCAGGGGCCGTCGGCAATTCTTCAATTGCTTTATTAATTGGGTGGGCCCCATCTAGTTTTGTAGTCTGGACCTCTTGTTTATGCGGTTCGGAGGTCCAATACGTATACCATTCGTTCCCCATTATCAGAAAATAAGAAAATATTAAGTACGCAGCTATGATGACCCATCGCAATTCATTAAATGACAAGCCCAAGTATCTGTCTTCATTCTCAAGATGTTCTGACTTGTGCTTAGCTGCGTTGTTTATGTTAACGCCTATAGTATGTTGCTCTTCCTTTTCTTCTTTTTGAGTAAAAACATCATTACGCCCATGAAGTTGAGAGGAAGAAGTGCTTTGGTTTTGAAAATCCCTACTCAGAGCAGGCTCTCGTCTATCGTCTACAACAATTGGTACTTCGGCTTTAGTTTCAGTCTTTATTTGCAAAGGACCTGAGCTCTCAAGCTTTGCGTCATGTAGATAAGAATGTTGGATAACTTTAGCCTGTGGAACTAAGGTTGCCTCAGGTTTTTTGTTAACAGCAATAGAAAGGTCCTCGTTAACTTTAGAGTTTACCTTCCTGGCGCAAAGAGACTCAGTCTCATTTAAAAACTCTTCATATTGACTAGACTGATGAGATCGTCTGAATTCTTCTTGATGTCTCTTTCTGAAATCCTCATGTTCTTTGTCCCATTGGGCTTTTTGTTGTTGCCAACTTTCCTCGTCGAAAGTCTTTTGCTCTTTTTGTTGCGTCACTTCTTCAAAGCGTTTGTAATGTTCTTTTAAGGTTTGTTTTTTCTGTAGTTGTTCAATTATGTTCTTGAGGGGTTCAGACTTTAATTCTTCCTCAGAGACGCTGGTTCTTTCTTCTTCGTGTTCATGTTTATCAAAGTGATTTACTTCGAGCCAATCTTCACCAAAAGAATTTTCAAGGAGAATTCGATCATAGGCTTTTCTTTTTTCAGGAACGCTAAGAACAGAATAGGCTACGTTAATTTTTTGCATGACTTCATTAGCATCTACTGATCCATTCCTATCAGGGTGGTAGACCATCGAGAGAGCTTTATATGCAGCCCTTATTACTTCTTGGGGTGCACCCTCTCTTATATTGAGTATCTTGTAGTAGTTATCCATATTAGTAACGAGTTTCCGAGTTGAAATCTGTGACTACATACTGTCGTCTGTCTGAAACTTTTTTTAAAACCACCCAATTTTTAGCTCGACTCCCCCCTGGAGGAATTCCATATCGAAGACGTAATTGACGCCCGGCTGCTGTTTGCGAATCAGGTTGCCCCCAACTTTTAATAACGGCCTCAAGGGGAGCATCAAGCCAGATTTCTTTTTTTCTTATCTTTGTTGCTCCAAGTTCACCAAATTTCCGAATGAGTTCGAGTCGTTCTTCCTCGCGCAATCTGGCGAGTTTCTCTTTCCATAATCTTTCTTCCTCTTCTCGTCGTGCCCGTTTCTCTTTCCGTAGCCTTTCTTTTTCTAGAATCTTTTCCCTTCTTTGTTTATCCCTCTCGCTTTGTTGATGACGTTTTATTTTTTGTTGTTCATACTCAAGTTCCCATTTTTTTAAAGCATCCTGGTTGTTTGATTCCTTTTGGTATTTCTCCTTTTGGTATTTCTTTTGATTGCGCAAAAGAAAATAACCCAAAGCAATGGAAAAAATGGTATAGGCAATGGCTCCTTGCCTAGAGACATTAGAAGAGATCCAAGCAAGCAGTACGCAAATAGGAAAAAGTATTTTTATGACTAAATTCACAGTCTATTTCCAAAATAAATATTTAGCCTGGAAGGGGACAGAGTAAGTTTTACCTGCCTGATCTTGACTGCAAGGAATCTGAGGAATGCCCCCGACTGTTCTGTAGCGTGTAATGTATTTCATTCCTTCAATTTCTGAGCCTTTTTTTGCTTTGAAGTCTGAAACTCCAAACAGGATGTCAGGCATAGAAAACTCGTTGTCGATCGCTTCTGAGTCTCCCCACCTTAATGGGATCAGTTTCTCTGCTCTTGAACCATCTTTGTAGATTAAGGTTTGATCTGGTCCCAATATCTCCGCAAGTAAGAAATTCGAGCTTGAATACAGCTGGACACTCATATTTTCGAATTTGTAAAAGGTACCTTTGTCATCAGCAGTGCAGACGTAGGTAACTGTCCCTTCACCGCTGAGAGATTTGATTGCAGAGTGTTCTCCAAGCGGCTGATATTTAGTTTCTGCCTCAATTTTAGGAAACAGTTTGTTGTAAGTTGAGCATCCTCCAAAAGCTGTGGAGAGAACAGCAAGGACTACTATCCTGAAAACGCCTTGTTTATTCACAACTAATTACTCCTTAGGCAGTTCTGCATCCGTTTCGGAATAGTCGTCAAAAAGCTGATCGCTAACATCGATGGGACGTCTTCTGAAATCACCATCCGCAAACATCAGTGTGACAGATTCCTTAAGACATTTTGCCTCTTTCTCACCGTCGTCAATTACAAAGTTTCCGTTAAAAAGAGAAAGGGCCTCGTTAAAGTATCTGACCAAGCTTTCTTGTGTAGGGATTGAATGGATACCTTTCCTAGAAAGAGAGTAAATTATTTGAGTGTCTATTAGCGTGCTTTCCATCCAAGATGTTGCGCAGTTGTAGCCGAAGAACCACTGTAACTTGGCTTTTCTAATACCACGAGAGATTTCTTCTTTGTTTCCGCCCATAAGACAAGAGCTCATGATGAGACCAAGAGAGCCATTAAAGCCGTTTTGATTTGAAACATCACTAATTGTTTCGAAGACAGTAGAGAATAAGGCCGAAGATATTTTCCTTCCACTTCCGTGCCCGGCTATTTGCAAAATGACACGTCTATACTCTGGACGCAAGAACTCAGTTAACGCCTCTCTAATACTTTCCCTTCCATAAATATGAGAATAATGAAAATCAAAATCTCCTCTTAACGATTGGATGCCTTCTAAAAAGGGCTTAACGCTCGCTTTATTATTAGGACTAGTTTCCCATCCCCAAAGTCTTTCAAGGGTGATGACAGCTGTATTGTTCATATTTTCTCCTTGTTATTAATAAAAATTTTCAAGAGTGAGTGATATCACCGAATTAACTGGAATTTTAGGTGGAAATGAGGAATGTAACAAAATATTTTTTCGTTTCTTTTGATATGTTTTGGCGCTTTGATTACAGTGAGAAATTTCTCATTATCGCCATCGCGGGACGCCTTTAAAACAACTTTAAACAGTCTCACGATAAATCTTGACGCAAAAAGACAATGAGCACATTGAGTCTTGAAAAAGCCAGAACATTTTTTGATGCCGATATTGCCAAACAATTCGAGTTCGGTTCATTTCAATCTCTTAAAGAGATCCACGAATATTTATTCCGAGAAGTTTATGTCCACGCCGGGAAAGTTAGGGGCGAAAACGTATCGATAGGCAATTTCAGATTTTTGAGTGCGATTTACCTTTCTGAAGCAATAAACAAAATCGAAGAGATGCCGGAGAGGACGTTTGAAGAAATCATTTCTAAGTTCGTTGAAATGAATCTGGCTCGCCCTTTTATTAAAGGAAACGGCCTGGCGCTTCGCATTTGGCTTAATTTGATCCTCAAGAAAAATTTAAGTTCTGTAATCGACTGGAAGAAAGTGGACAAAACCGCGTATCTGCAGGCTTTGGAAAGAAGTCCTGTAAATGACTTAGAGTTGCGATTCATTCTCCGGCAAGCGCTGACCTCCGATTTCGACAACCGAGGATTGGTTTTCAAAGACCACGAATAACTGTATTTTTCAAAAAAACGGTCAAAGAAAAAGCGTGTCTTCTGAAAATAGAAGCCGCGCCTTTGAATCAATTAACGATTACTTGCTAAGAGCATCAGCAAGAGCGGTTCTGAAACCGTTGGAAGTTACAGAAGCTCCGGAAACGTTATCGATCTTGCCGTTATTAGCAACAGCCTCGTTCGGGAGGATGGCAATGGGTTTGCCGCCGATTCCCGGGGTTTCATGCTGATTCAGAACGCGAATCGAGACAATCTTTCCGCCATCAGTCTTAACAGCAATGGCGATGACACCGCCCATACCTCTGCCGATACCCAGTTTTTCACTGGGCTGCAGCCGATAAAGCGGAGCCGTTTCGTCGGGTCTGAATCCGGGCTTGCCGCCGAGGACAGATTCCTGAGAAACATCAGACTTCACTACAGTAGCGTTGGCGCCGGCAACGCGGCCGAAGACCAAACTTTCGGAGATGTTGCCGCTTCCGCTGTATTTATGAGACCAAATGGAGCCGAGTTCGCCGGCGCCGTAAAGGTGCGGAATTGTGCCCCCATTGCGGCTCATAATTTCAGCGTTTTGATTGCGTTCCGGGGCGCCTAAAGTATTAGTAAAGGTCGGCTGGACCTGTACGGCGTAATAAGGTGCTTTGCTAAGAGGCAGAAGCAGTTCTTTCGGTCTGTTAAATTGCGGGTCAACACCGGTCTCGCAGAACTTGTTGTGCCGAGCAACCTGATCAGCCAGACCTTTGGCATCCACGCCGATGATTATTGCCAGTTCTTCAAGGGTGTTTGTTTTCTTAACCAATCCTGCGGCAATTTCTTTTTCGGAGCCTTCACTCCAAGAGCCGTAGACCTTGGAAGCCAACCGAGCGTTTTCATCAAAGACCATGTAGGCCGGATCAGGCATCATGAGATGAATATAGTCACCGTGGAAGGGAACGCGGCCGTGACGTGTCTTCTGTGCCTCATTCCAGAAACGTTTGCCTTCTTGGCCGACCATGATAACGTTGTGGTCGGGACCGTTGTTATTGCCCATGTTGACGATATTTGCCTGAACATCGTCAGCCATCACAATACCGTCACTGGTATTGAAGCATGCGCCTTTGGAGTAAGCGTGCTGCATGATCGCAAAGTTGCGGAACATGTCGGGACTGTCTTCATAGCCGCCGGTTGCGAGGATGACGCCGTTCTTGGCTCTTACATACTTCGGAGTGCCGTTAACTTCGATAATGACCCCGTGAATGATGCCGGTCTGCGGATCCTGAATAAGTTTCTTGCCGGGAGCGTTGCACCAAACGTCAATGTTTCCTTTACGCTTGTTGACGTTTTCCTGAATCAGAGCATAAAGGGTACCCCCACCGCCGGGAGAGTGAACCATAGCGGAGCCGATAGAGTCGGCGTCCGGCGCGTCTGGATATTCGGCACGGATTTCAACCTTCGGGTCTTTGGCACCCAAGAACTTCATGTAATTGATGTTTTCACGTGCGCCTTTAACGAATGCTTCCAAAGTTGCATCTGTAGGATTGGTGTTGTTTCCGCGAAGTGCTTTAAGGTACTTCATCGCGTCTGCGTCGGTATGACTCGGTCTAACGAAGATCACGTGCTGAGCAGCGTAACGACTGTTGCCGCCTTCTGAACCCATAGGGCTTTTTCAGACAAAAGCACTTTGGCGCCCTTGTCGGCTGCTGCGATAGAAACTGCACCACCGGCGAAGCCATAACCGAGGACGACAACGTCACACTCAGCATCTCAAGGAATGGAGGAAAGGAATTTTTTTGGCTTGCTGTGTAGCAGGAGCAGGAGGCTGAGAAACCGGAGTCTGTGGGTAAACAGAAACCGAACTCATACAGACGGCTGCAAGTAAGGCAGAGCAAACACTACAAAGTTTGAAAGATATAATCGCCTCCTTCTAAAAAACATTACCAATTTAGTAGTATCTCTTAGATAGGAGGGTAGATTTTCTTCTAAGGTGAGTTATAGAGAAAAGTTATTTGTCTGATAGATAGATTTGTGCACAACTCTGAGCCCCAGGACTAGTCTTGGAATGAAATGCGTAAATTTCAAAAAAACAGACAAATATATGCCATACCGTGTTTTTGTTGTTTTGATTGAACTGGCGATGTCGGCTACTTGCCGATTAAAAGGAGAAAAACACGAAAAAACGGCGCCAAAACTCAGAATTCTTCTTGCCGCCGTTTGAATTGAAATCGATTGATGAACTATTCCGATGAAATCTTCATTTTGATGTCAAACGGTCGCCCGAAGTAGACCCAAGAAGTGACTAAAACGTCGACTTTTGTTTGGGCGTATTCGTATGTGTTGGTGTCGTTAATACCTCCAGCGGCATTGATGATGACGTCTGCCTTTATTTCTTTTGCTCGGGCAACGAAGCTTTTCAGCATTTCCGGACTGAAACGCTCGCACTGAATAATGTCAGCACCGGCATTGATGTATTTAATGCCTTCTTCTTCATTGTCGACTTCCACCGCGATTTTCTTTTCAGGTTCTTGTTCCTTAGCCAGGCGAACAGCAGAGATCGGATCCGTGCAAAAAACGCGATGCTGATCAAAAACAAGAATGGACTCAGATAGACCTGCTCGATGGACAATTGCGCCGCCTAGAAGGGCGGCGTTCAAGGAAATAGTTTTTGTACCGGGAAAGTGTTTTCTTGTAACCGCGACTTTAGCCTTGGAACCTGTGGCCTCGATTTGTTTTGTCATCGCTCTGACCCGGTTCGTGATGCCTGAGGAATACTCAAGGATATTTTGAACGGTCTTATAGACGGAATGGATTTTTTCAGCGGCGCCTCGGGCCTCTAAAACCGTCTGGCCGGCGCTGTAAAAATCACCATCTTTTCCTTCACAAGTTACCTCCAAGCCGACTTCTTTGAAAAGCCTCGCACCCATTTCAATGCCGCTGACGAAGCCGTCTTTTTTTGGAAAACAAGAGATCTTTCCAGGCACACCTGAAATGCCGAGGGCTTCTGTGGTGCAGTCGTTGTAAGGGATATCTTCTCTAAGGATGTTTTCTAAAAATGAGGTTGGTACGTAGAACATGAACTAAATCCTTTTAGGCTGCAGAAAATAAAGAGCGGCGTAAATAAGCGCTGCAAACGCAGCCAAGATTGTGCATAGAAAAGCGGCGGAATCAAAGTCTCCCCGGGACACGCTGTTAAAGATCTCTAATGAGAGTGTGTTGGTCCTTCCTGAAATATTACCGCCGAGCATCATAGTGATTCCTACTTCTCCGGAAGCCCGAGCCAATCCCAGAAGCAAAGCCGCCAAAAGTGTTTTTGAACAAAGCGGAACCGAGATGAAGAAAAAGGTTTTGAATCTGTTAAGGCCGCAGACTCGTGCCGCTTCCTCTAATTCTTTCGCTTCCTGAGTGTCGAAGGCGGCCTGAAGCGGTTTAACGATAAGCGGCAGCCCCGCAATGAAAGCCGCGAGAATGACACCCGTTTGAGAAAAAACCATTCTAAGGCCGAAGTTTTCTAAAAGGCCCCCGATCCAACCGTTTCTTCCCAAAACCACAAGCAGCATATAGCCGAGCGCAATCGGCGGAAAAACCAGCGGCAGCGTAATCAGAAGTTCGACGGCTTTTGCGAAAATGCCTTTCCTGCCGGCAAGCCAATAGGAAAGAGGAACGGCTAAAAACAAAAACAGCAAAAGCGAAACTGCGCAGGTCTTTGCCGTGAGCAGCAAAGGGAAGAATACGGTTTCGGAATTCATAGCTTATTGAATTCCATGTTTCATAAGGATTTTCTTCGCTTGTTCAGATTGAAGGAATGCAAGAAATTGCTGAACGTTCTTGTCGCCCTCATGTCCCTTCACAACGGCTGCAATCATATGAATCGGTGCATATCCTTTCGTCAATTCTTCGCTTCCGCCGATCTTTTCTTTATTTGCGCGGGTGGCTGTGCGGTTCACAAAGCCCGCATCAACCTCACCTTTGACGACATAAGCAGTGACCTGCGGAACAGAAGCGATTTTCATGACCTTGTCTTTTGTGACAGTATTAGGCCCTAAGTTATCGAGGTATTGCTGGGCGGCACGTCCGTAAATGGCGGCCTTCGGATCGGGGTAAGCAAATTGTTTGACTTTATCCGTTCCGAGATCGGAGACGCCTTTGAGGTTCAAGCCTTTCTTCCAAATGAAAACAAGCGGCGTGTTTCCTAAGGAATGAATGTCGGTAAGCTGAACGGGTGTTTTAAGGCTCTTGAGAGTACCTTCGTCGGAGATCGCGACATTGGCACCGTTTCCGTTTGCGATTTGGGCCATCATTTGGCCGATATTACCGCCGCAGTTTTCAGTGACTTTATTTCCGGAAGTCGCTGAGAAAGCTTTTGCAAGTTCTTTGGCCATATTTGCGTAACCTGCGGCGGTCGTCAAGGAGACTTCGGCAAAGGCTTGACTGCTGAAGCAAAGAGCAGCAACGAGGGCAACAGTATGGATTTTCATCATTCACTCCTTAAAAATTGAGATTGATTTAAAACTTCGTTGGTTTTTCCGAGAAGAACGTTTTTCCCCTCCGCGACCAGCAGGGCCTCTTCGGTGAGCCGCAGCGCTTCATTAGGTCTATGGGTGATGTACAGAAAGGGGAGGCCGGCAAAAGAATGAATTCTTTCCAAATAACCCTGGAGTGAGTTGCTGAGGACAGGATCCAAACTCGAAAGCGGTTCGTCCAAAATCATGAAATTTTCAGCACAGAGCAGAGCTCGTCCGAGAGCGACTCCTTGTGACTCACCGCCCGAGAGTTTTGAAGGACTCTTGTTCAGAAGCGGTTCGAGTTCCAGAAAGAGAACGACTTCGTCGAAAGAGAGCGCATTTTTTCTATTGGCGAAATGGCGTCCGAACAACAAGTTCTTTCTGACGCTCATGAACGGGAATAAGCGATGATTTTGGAATACGAAACCTATTCCTCTTTTTTGAGGCGGGAGGTCGACGCCGGTGCTGGAATCAAAAAGAATGCGTTTTCCAAATTTGATATAGCCGGATTCGGGTTTTAATAAGCCGGCAAGGGCCTTTGCCAAGGTGGATTTTCCCGCGCCGCTTCTGCCTAATATTGCAATTCTTTCAGACAATAAGTCAGCAGAGAATCGAAATTTTCTGTCTTCTATCCTGACCGTAAAATCGAAGGAGATCATTGTTCGCTATTCAAATAATGTATAGCGATGATAGCAAAATAACTATCGAAAACAATTCTTGGAAATAGCGCCGTTAAAGGCCTAGAGAGCGATCGGGAACAATTCGGCGACCTGCTGTGATGAGCTCTAGAGAAAATTGTTAATCTTCGATCAATAAGATCTCGTATTTGGTTGTGAAGACTTCGCCGTTTCCCAGCAGCAGGACCGAGGATTGATCGAACAGAAAGGCCTTGTCAGTCAAAACGTAATTTTTCTCCAGTTCGGAAACTTTTTTCTGGAACAGTTTTTGGTGTTCGTTCATATCTCCTCTAAAGAACCAAGAAGCGTAGTGTCCTGCAGGGAGCTTTAGCAGCTGTACTCCTTTTCTCTTAAGCGGAAAGTCCAAACTGCCTAAAAAGACAAGCCTATTGTCCGCGTCCCTTTTAAAGTCGGCGACATAACCCCAGGGAACCGACGTTGTCTCATCCTGTCTGGACTCGAAAAGAAAGTCTGTATATTCCCGCATCGTATTGAAGGAGCATGGCTTGAGAAAAGGTGTGTATTGAAAAGTCCGCTCTTTCTTTCTCTCAACCGAAATCACTCCTTCGACGTGTCGAGAGGCTTCTTTGCTTAGTTCCAGGATTCCGTCCGTGTAACGAAGAAATCGTTTGGCCTTTTCAATTTCTTCACGAAAGGCTTCGGATCTCTCCTCTAATCGCTTTATGAATTTCTCTTCATTCGGCCGCTTAATGAATTCTTTAATTTCTTCCAGACTGAAGCCGATATCTCTTAAGTGAGAAAGAAAAGCAAATTGCACGGCTTGGCGCACTTCGTAATAACGATATTTTTTGCTATCAACAAATGCAGGTTTAAAAACGTCTATGCGGTCATAAAAGATAAGCGTGTCTTTTGTCGTGTGACACATTTTTGCAAATTCAGCGGTTTTAAGCATTTTGAGATTTGACTATGGAGTTACACCATACTTTAACATTCCCTTCCGTAATTATTAACTATTTGAAAAGTTATATGTTTCATCCTCTGCTATCGAAATTAACTTGCTGCATTTTCTTCTTATTGCCAGGCTTAATGTACGGTCTCCTCATGGCTCGTCTTCCTGCTGTGAAGGCAGCTGCGGAGTTGTCAGATTCGCTTATCGGCCTTTGCTTGTTTTGCACGGGTGCTTTTGGTTTAGTCGGATTGGGAGGCAGCCCGGCGCTTATTAGAAAAGTGGGCAGCCGAATGGTGTTGTGTGTTACTGCCGTCATTGCCGCTGCGGGACTTTGTTTGATTGGTTTTAGTACTGCACTTCCAATTGTCTTGCTCGGCTTTGGGGCCATGGGGATCGGCATCAGTATGCTGGACGTGGCAATGAATACTCAAGGTGTGCTGTACGAGCATTACTCGAAGAGTCAGAGCATGAATCTTTTCCATGCTTTCTACAGCCTTGGGGCTGTATTGGCTTCTCTCATCGGCTCAGTCTGCGCAACCGTGGGTTTAACGGCAGGCCTTAATTTTTTTTGGGCTTCTGTCCCCTTTGTATTGCTCAGTCTGCTGCTTAACAAATATCTGCTTCCGGAGAGACGCGTAGATGAAGAAAAAACCGCTAAGACCCGACACAAAATTCCTCTCGTCGTTTTGGTCTGTGCTGTTATGGCGCTTTTAGCATATGCAGCTGAAGGTTCTGTTGGAGAGTGGGGTGCTCTCTATTTGACTACTGTGAAAGAAGCTTCGCTGGGAGTCGGAGCTCTCGTGTACGGAATTTTTTCCGGAGTGACGTTCGTCGCTCGCTTAGTCGGCGATCCGCTTAGAAAAGAATTCGGAGAAATCCCTGTGATTATTTTCGGATCCGTCATTTCTTTTATCGGCATGGTCGGAGTACTGAGCTTTAGCTCCGTTGCGCTGGTCTTAGTTTCCTATTCTGTTATGGGTCTAGGTCTTGCTCCGATTGTTCCGACGCTTTTCAGTATGGCAGGTAAAAACGGGAAAATACCCGCAGCTGCCGCTACGAGTACGGTTGCTTTTATGGCTTACGGCGGTTTGTTAGTTGTTCCGCCGTCTATCGGCTGGATGGCCCAGCACACGAATCTGCATGGAGCTCTGTTTATTGTTTTGGGCTTGATCGCATTGATGTTTAGTCTCGCTCTTCTTCTGAGGAAACTGCACAAATAATTAACGGAGCGGGTTTTCCGCTCCGTTAACAAATCTTTAGGGTCTCCACTCTGCGCGGAGGCCTTTTATCAATTTGGTTGTTACTTCAAAGCATTGAGAGTGTCTTCAACGATCTGAGGAACTGTCAGGCGATAAGCCTTTTCGAGTTCTTCAGGGTTGTAACGATCAACGAACTTCTTTTCAAGACCGTAGGTCAGGCACTTCATGCCGGTTGCACCGACAGCCTGAGCGATTCTGCCGCCGAAACCACCTTCCTTAGAACCGTCTTCCAAAACCACAACAACCTTATGGTTCTGCCTAAGAGGATTCAGAAGTTCGGTGTCAACACCGGAGACGAAGCGAGGATTGATTAACGTTGCATTGATGCCTTTTTCTGCTAAAGCATCGACAACGCTTTCGCCTTTAACGAAGAAGTCACCGGCCGCGATAACAGCAACATCTTTGCCTTCTTTAACGACCTTGAACTTATTGAGGTCGCTGTAGTCTGTATCGACCTCCCCCTTGCTGTGTTCATAGCTATAGGTCGGAACACGGATGGCAACTTTGTGTTCGTTCTGATTCAGGGCCCAGTCCATCATGGCGAAGTATTCTTCAACATTCGTCGGGGCAAGGTAAACGATTTCCGGGATCGAAGTGATCATCGGAATGTCCCAGAAGCCAAGGTGAGTCAGGTCTGTCAGGGCACGAATACCAGTTCCCATAACCGGCATGACGGCAGGACTGTTGTCCATGGCCCAGTCTTGTTCGAGCTGGTCATAAGCTCTCTGAAGGAAGGTTGCCATTACAGGGTAGATAACCTTGGCACCGCCTCTGGCTGCGCCGGCCATTGTGGAAACACCGGTCTGTTCGGCAATTGCAACGTCAACGTACTGGTTGCCGCAAGCTTTTCTTTCCTTTTCCATGAAGCCGAAGACTTCAGGTGTTGCGGAAGAAATGATGAGCAGTTCCGGATTTTCTTTAACCTTTCGGAGTAAATAATCGCGCGTGTCGGTGATGTAATTCGACTCATTTGACTGCTGCAGAGGTTCACCGTCAGCGACGTCATACGGTGCGCTGAAGTGGAACTCTTCACGGTGGGCTTCAGCAGGGGCGTAACCTTCGCCCTTTTGAGTATTCAAGTGAACAACGATCGGGTTCTTCGTGTCTTTTGCTTTCTTCAGAGCGTTAATCACAGACTCTAAGTCATTGCCTTCGGCGACGTAAATGTAGTCATAGCCCAGAGACTTAAAGTAGTTGTGTTCGCTCTGACCGTTGGTCTCTCTTAATTCCCTTAAATTGTCGTAGAGGCTGCCGTGGTTTTCGGCAATTGCCATTTGGTTGTCGTTGACGATAACGATGAAGTTGTCATTGAGCTTCCCGGCGTTATTCAAGCCTTCAAAGGCAACGCCGCCGCTCAAAGAACCGTCGCCGATGAATGCAACAATATTGAAGTCTTCTTTTTTGAGGCTTCTTGCTTTAGCGAGGCCGAAAGCCAGGCTGATCGAGGGAGAAGTGTGGCCTGCGTAGAAAATATCGTATTCTGGGCTTTCATTCGGGTCGGTGAATTCTCCGATTTCCGTGAACTTGCTCTTGTCTAAATAGTACTGAGCACGTCCTGTCAGCATTTTATGTACGAAGTCTTGGTGGGAGACGTCAATGACGATCTTATCTTTCGGGGCGTCAAAGACATAATGAACACCAATCAGAGCTTCAACGTCGCCGAGATTGGGTCCTACGTGTCCTCCTATTGTGGAGGTGTAGTTAATGATGGCGGCTCTCATCTGTTTAGCGAGATCTTTGAGGTCGTCAATAGTGAGTGGCTTAATGTCCTGTGGTGAGTGAATATCAATGAGTTTCATTTAAGTTCTCCTCAAAAAATAAAGCTACCCTGGTGAAGATAGATTTTTGGGGACATAAGCGAAAAAAAAACGGACTCAAAAAGGACACCGCAATAGTGCTGAGTTGTTACTGTGTGATACGAGATGGAGGAATGGGCAAAATGCCCGGAAAATCGGGCAAAGAAGCATTTTCTTGGGGCAAAAGGGGTCGATTGGGTTGGCTTCGGAGGAAGCTCTTGCAGGAAACAGAAATGGAAAAGCTAGAAACTCTAAAAGACCTTTCCCGAAGCGTCCCGATTTTTTCAAAATAGATATTTCAAACCGACTTTAATTTGAAAATCTGTTTTAAGGTGGCGGCCTGATTCCCGATTGATTTGAGCGAAGGCTTTGAGGCGATCCTTCAACAGACTCTCCGCGCCGATGCCATAGTAAACACGAGTTCCTATGGAGCGGTCTTTAAATGAGAATTCATTCATTTGGATAGATGTCCTTCCTAAGAAATCGTGTCTGACACCACCTCTTAAATAGACTTGTCCGGACAGTTTTCCTTCTTTGCTGCGGAAGTTTTTTCCTAAATCAATTCCCAGGCGCCCGTTCAAACTATCGGTTGATTTAACGCGGACCTTCATATCGTTGCTGAAGTGAAAAGAGGCGCCATTTGCGCGGAAGTAACTCAGTTGTACTTGAGGATCGATAAACCATGAGCCCAATTTCGAAGTTTGGGTGAACTCGAGACGGTGACCGATTTCAACAGATAAACCCAAACCGTAGTTGTGATAATCGGCTGTTGAGATACTTTCATCAATATTTTTGGCGCTTAGTTTGTTGTGGTAGCGATTTACGGATAAGACCGAGTCAATATATTGTCCTTTGTCTCCGAGCCACGCAGCATAAAATTTAGCTCCGACGGATTCCACACGAGAATGATTGCCGGGAGCGTCGTCAACATGAATATTTCCCCTCGTTAACAGGAGGTTGGCGCCTAGGACCCAGCCGGAGCTGAACTTCCGGTCGGCCCCGATCGTAAAGGCGGAATATTTAAACGTACTGTTGGCCGAGTAGTGCGACTCAAACCGGCTCTTATCGTATCGGTACAGAATATAGGAACCGTCTTCGGCACCTTCACGAACTTCTCCCATTCGGCTTCTTAGATCATCTAAGGATCCCAAGAATTGAATGATTTGGTTGCCGGAGGCTGCGCTAGCTAAAGTCAGTTTGGCAGCAGGAGACAATCCGATGGGTTTTTCGGCCGAGTCATCAAGCTCAGGCGGGTTTGTCGGATCAAACGGCAGTTCCGGCAGATCCGGTTTAGGAATAACCTCATCAGGAGGTTCGGACGGATCTGTCGGAGTCTCAGGGTTATCGGGCAAGACCGGTTTGAGCGATTGGGTCCCCAATATTGCCCAGACCCTGGAGTCTCCTTTTTTGAACGGGTAAAGCCCTAATTTATACATATAAGGGCCGGCGTCTATGATTCCGTCATTGGCTAAGGAAAAAGTGGCTTTATCCAGGCTGTTCGGAGAGTCATCATTGACTGCAATATGGTAAAGATAGCCGGTGTTGGCGAGCGAAACGCCGGAGGATCCTAAGAGGAAGGCATGCTTGCCTTCGCTGCTTTTGGAGATATTTAGGGATCCTGTCGAACCCGCTGTAAGGTAAAAGACAGCACCGTTTCCTTTAAGAGTCTCAGTTTCCATTTGAGAAGGATGACCTTGCTGTCCCAGCTGGATATAACTCGAGGGTTCAACATTTACAAGGGACAAATTGCTGTCCTCGGGGACAAACCAATAGGAATCTCGATGCATCGTTACTCGACTGCCGCCTCCCTCGTGGGTATCGACGGCAGCAGAAAGGGTAGAGCGTTCTCCTAAGTCAATGGTTAGGCCGGAAGTGGAGCCGACCGAAACAGGCTCATGAACTACCATGTGCCCATCGCTGTCAACACGGAAGCGAGCGTGAGAGCCCAAGTTTCCGAGAAATAATTTCTCAATTTCAATTTGACGAGACCGGATGTCGGCCTGAGCATCGCGAATGAGATTTAAATGTCCCTGAAAGACGGCGGTTTGAGCCGAGGTTAAATTGAGACTGCTGTTGGCTTCAACGTCGACCTCCTTGGTGAAGAAGACATTTTTCGTCAGAACTCCTGATTGCGGGTCGCGCCCGATGTTAAGAGAGCTGGGATGGTCGGTTCCGAGAATAATCTGGCCGATTTGAACTTTTCTATCAATCAAAATATCGGGAGCATCCAGATCCATCTCGCAGCTAAGCAGCTGAATTGTGGAGATCGTTCCTGCGCTTCGTTCGTTAGGAGATAAGAAATAAATCCCAGATGAAGCTGACATTTTCAGCAGGCGAGAGTACGTAGCCGAAATTCCGCCGAAAAGTATTACTTGTCTTGCCTGCATTGTGGCCGAGGCATTCTCGGAAAGCGCGACGGAAAGATCGTCATAGTAGGAAGAGTTGTCCGGGTTTCTTGGCGTCATGAGGATAATGCGATCTCCGGCGCCGAGATTGGCAGTCTGATCCGGTCCGACGCTCAGAGCGTAACCAAATCCTTTTTCGGCCACGGGAACGGGTGTAACGATAAGATCGCGTCCGGCAGAGATATTGACGTTTTGACTTTCGACCGAAAGCCCCGGGAAAAGGAACTGGTGATTCGCGGGATTGCGGAGCGATCTGAAATAGCCTGCGTTAATGGAGTTGACCGCAATGGTACCGTTTTCGGAGACATTCCATGCGACCGGAGCGGCATTGCTGTGGAAAATAAAATTTCCTGTCTTTCGTCCTTCTTCAAATGCCGCGTTGATTTGGCCCTCGAGACCGGGGAAAAACTGCTGCCAGTTTCCGATAAGAGTGTCCGTATTTTGTGCGATTCCCTGATGCAGTGCATCGAATTGACCTGCAGCGGTCAACATTGGGATGGCAAAAAATAGTGCAATGGCAGCTGCGGCACGCCGAAAATAAAAGCAATTCTTTATTTTCATTGAAATAACTCGTATCTTTCCGCTGAAAAAGCTTTTAAATGCAGTAAGCTAATTGCTTTTCTAAGGGGTATTTATCCTGTAATCTAATAAAAAAACGCTCTATGAGCACACAGAAAATAAAATAATTAAACTGTTTTTTATGGTATACGCCTAGAGCGAAAAGTGACGTAATACACTCTCAAAGCGGGAGAAAGGATAGGGGGTTAATTTACTTATAGTTTGGCAAAATTTAGAAGATATTAGGGGTTAACTTTGTAGCAAAGATGATTTCGCTGAAAATACCCCTATGACGTCTATCCTTGTTTAGAGAGGATATCCTCCAACTTAAAGAGGTGAGGCAACGGAAATTACCTGGCTAAACCGTGAGGGTCGAAGTACAGATCGACTCATATTGAGAATGGTTTTCTGATTGGATACAGAGATAAATAGGAAACTATTTTGAGAACTTGAGAAAAATGTAAAAATAGAAAAACGGCCGTATGGCAGGCCGTTTTTTGTCACGTAAGAATAATCTCACGAAAATGCTTTTGAATGGAATTGGTCCGGAGTACACGCGGAAATCGGCAGGTACGTGCTGACAGCATTGATCATATTGTTAATACAAGCCGATGATTTTCCACCAAAGCATACCGACTGCAAAAACGATAATGACACTTGCGGTAACCAGAACAAAATTGATTTTGTAGAACCTAGGTCTTTCAAAGAAACCCTGTCCGAAGTAGATCGGGCCGGGACCGCCGGCATATTCTGTAATGCCCCACATGAAGTTAGAGAAAATGGCAAAGCAGACGGCAACCATCAGCGGAGGTGCACCGGCTCCGATCGCCACAGCGGCAAACGGAACATACATCGCCGCCACATGTCCAGAGGCAGTTGCAAATACGTAGTGAAGGTAAATATAGGCAAAGCCGAGCAGGATGAATGTTGTCATCCAATCCATTCCGGTGAGCATAGAGGCAAATCCAGCAGACATCCATTTAATGAAACCGAGAGATGTGAGACCGGTTGCTAAGGAGATGATGACGCCGAACCAAACAACGGTATCCCATGCGGCTTTGTCCGCTAAGACGTCTTTCCAATTTACGGCCCCCATCGCAAAGAGCAAAGCAGCAAGCCCGATACCGATGGCGTTGGCATTTAGCCCGGTCCACATTGTGGTGCCCCAGCCAAGAAGGGCCAAGACGAAGCCGATCGCAACTTTGATTTCTTGCGAAGACATCGGTCCCATATGTTTCAACTCTTCACGTCCCATCTTCTTGGCTTCAGGAGTACGTTTAAGTTCCGGATTAAGAATCTTGTAGGAAAGCAACGGCATTACGAAAAAGCAGATCATCGCCGGAACGACTGCAGCCCAGAACCAGCCTACCCAGGTCAGCTCAATGCCTAAACCTTCTTTTGCCAGTGTTGCACAAAGAGGATTTGCAGCCATGCCGGTCATGAACATAGCGCCGGTGATCGGAGTGAACTGAAAACAAGTCATGGTCAAGAATTCACCTAAACGCTTTTGCTTTGGGCCTGGTTCGGAGTCTAAAACTTGGTCAATGGACTTGGAAATCGGGAGGATGATGCCGCCGGAACGAGCGGTTACACTCGGCATTGCCGGAGCGAGAATAAGGTCGGCAATGCCCAAGGAGTAAGCGATGCCCAACGAAGAGCCTCCAAATAAGGAAAGCGTTTTATAGGCGATTCTTCTTCCTAGTCCGGATTGAACGAATCCGAGTGAAAGAACGTAAGCAGAGAAAATCATCCAGACCGTACCGGAAGCAAAACCTGAGAGTGCTGCTTTAAAACTTAGCGTGTTGGTGAAAATAGAAAGAGCCAGCGCGATGAACATTAAGGCGCCGGAAGGAAGAGGTGCACAAAGAATGCCGACAATGGTTGCGACGAAGATGGCGAACATATGCCAGGCTTGTGGTTTGAGGCCCTCGGGAACCGGGTAAAACCAAATCGCAAGCAAAACCACGATTGGGACGAGATATTGCCAGAGCTTAATAGGCTTATTAGACATAATGGTATCCTTAGAAAGGCCTTCCGCAGAAGACCTTTCTTCAGTTAAGGGATAACTAATCAAGGAAGTAAGTGCTAGTTCTTGCTGTATTTGGCAACGACACGGTCGACAAATTCCGGAGCTAACCCCACATAGTTATGCGGATCGAGCATTGCGTCGATTTCTTCTTCCGTAAAGGCTGCGGCAACTTCGGGTGTACGCAGCAGAACGTCCTTAAAGGGTATTTCTTTTTCATAAGCTTCCATTGCACCCTTGTAAACAATGCCGTGAGCTGTCATACGACCGAGGCGGTTGGCCAGGTGCATCATGACGTTTTCACTGAGCATCAGGCCTTTCTGTGCAAACAAGTTGCGTTCCATGTGTTTTGGATAAACGATAAGGTTCTTCAGAATGTTCTTGGATTTTTCCAGCGCGGCAGCCATCATGTGGCATGCACGAGGAATAGCCTCCCACTCAGAGAGGAAGCAGCCCCAATCCCGTTCCATTTCGCTGATCATGCTTTCTACGATAGAAGGGGCGATGCTGCGGACATTTCTGAGAAGCGCCAGGACATTTTCCAGAACGGCCGGATTGCGTTTATGCGGCATGGTGGAGGAACCGACTTTGCCCATGAAGAACGGTTCTTCCAATTCAAGAATTTCTGTTCTCTGCAGTGTCAGGATTTCATGCATGATGCGGCCGAGAGTTCCGGCGCAAAGGGCAAGAACGGAAACAAATTCGGCTTGGTTATCGCGGGCAACATGCCACGCAATCGTCGGAGTCTTCAGACCGAGAATTTTGAACATGCGTTCTTGAGTTTCCAGGCCGTGTTCAGGCTGAGAAGCTAAGGTACCGACGGCGCCGGCCATTTCGCCGACGAAGACTCGGTCTCTCATTTCTTCGAGGCGTTCAATATCGCGACCCAGTTCATCGGCCCAAATAGCCGCTTTGTAACCGAAGGTGATCGGAAGAGCGTGGACGACGTGGGTACGGCCGCTCATGATGGTGTTACGGTATTTTTTGGCTAAGTCTAGGCAGTATTCCTGACAGAGTTTCATATCACGAAGAATGACTTCGTAGGCATCTCTTTCTAACAAGACAATACCTGTGTCCACGATGTCTTGACTCGTAGCTCCCCAATGCACGAACTCTCCGGCGTTTTCCGGAAGGATTGCTTTGAAGGCTTTCAGCAGGGGTACGATCGTAATAGAGCTCTTGTAGTATTCGCCGATGCTCGGAATGTCGATGAGTTCAGCTTTAGCGTATTGATTGATGATGTCGGCTTTTTCCTTTGGAATGACGCCGAGTTCGGCTTGAGCGGCAGCGAGCGCGGCTTCTGTGTCCAGCCATTTTTGGACCCAAGCTTTATCGCTCAGGATTTCGCGCATTTCATCGGTACTAAACATGCAGCCGTGGATCTGGCTGTCGATTGCAGTAGAAGGCATTTTCTCTCCTTAAAAATTGAGATCGGTTTTGTATGGCTTCATTCTGCAAATAGAGGACAAGCGGAACAACGAGTAAGTGCATTTGTTTTGATAACTATCAATAGTTCAGCGTTTAGTTTAAGAACTTTATTTAATAAATCAAAGAGTTAAGTTATGTCTACCAACTTATTGCCGAGTTTTGTAGGCGACAAAACGCAAAACCCTTATGGTTGTTGGCTTCGCGCTTAGATAAAATCGAACTTGTCCGTATTTAGAACCTACAAATCTCTTATTATGCAAAAACCCGTCTGGAAAAAGATCGCAGAAGAAATATCCTTAGAAGTCTCTTTGGGGAGGTGGACGGTCGGCTCTATCATCCCGAACGAGATTGATCTGGCTAAAAGATATAAAGTCAGCCGAGACACAATGCGGAAAGCACTTACCTATCTGACTCAGCAAGGACTTTTTGAACGAAAACCGCATATCGGAACCAGAGTTAAATCAAGAACAAGAACAGGCAAGTTCCTGAGCGAGTTGGACGGAATTAGAGATATTGACCATTACGGCAATCAATACCCGAGAAAAATCCAGAACGTTACCCAATTGGTCGTCGATGAAGAATTGGCAGAACGGTTGTCTTTAAAGCCTGGGGATCTGGTCATTCGCTTTAAAAACATTCGCGTCGCTTCTGAGAAAGTTCAAGAGACCGTGGTCGTGACGTACGTTTACATTCCGGCTGAAGCAGCCGAGGTCTTAGAGATAGTGAAGAAACGCCCCGAAGAACTCATTATTACATTGGCAGAAGAAGTCCTCGGACGGGAATGTGATGAAGTTAAGCAAACTTTTTCGGGCACGATCATGCCTGACGAGGTGGCAGATTTATTTAAAGTTCCTCACGGGACGGCGGCTTTGAAGATTATTCGGAATTACATGGATGTTCGTGGGCGAACGATCGTTGCATCCGAATCGTTTCATACGGCAGATCGATTCTCTTTTTCCGTTGCTGTGAAGAAGAAAAAGTACTAATTAGGAAAACATCTTAGATTTTGCAGAAAAGGTTGTGCTTTAGGCTGATTCTACTTGCTCATTTCTCTCTGAATCGCTACGCTCAGAGCTGCACCCAAGAAGAATCTCAAGATCTCAAATGCACAAAACTACAAAACGCGGTTTCCTCAAGGCCGCACTTGCCTCCGGATTGGCGCTTGAAGCCTTTCCGGCTCGTTCTGCTTCCCAAAAGAGCTCCGAGCAATTAATTACGATTATCGACTTAGATAAGTGCGACGGCTGCTCGGATTTGTCGATTCCTGCGTGCGTCAGAGCCTGCCGTGCTAAAAATCAGGCTCGCTATCCAGAGCCGCAGAAGCCGGTGCAGCCTTACTGGCCTCAGCCCAAGTATGAGGACTTTTCAAACGATCGGGATAACATTTCTCGGCTGACTCCGTACAACTGGATTTATCTTCAGCATGTTTCCGTTGACGGAAAAGATATTTATCTTCCGAGACGCTGCATGCAGTGCTTCGATGCTCCATGCCGCAAGCTCTGTCCTTTTGGAGCCATCGACCAAACTAAACAAGGAGCGGTCAAGATTGATGATCGCGTGTGTTTCGGAGGGGCGAAGTGCAGGGACGTTTGCCCATGGAATATTCCTCAGCGCCAGGCGGGTGTGGGAATCTATCTTAAAGTAGAACCGAAATTAGCCGGCGGCGGAGTCATGTATAAATGCGATTTTTGTGCTGATCTCATCGCTCAAGGCAAAGAGCCTGCATGCTCGACGGAATGCCCCAAAAAAGCCATGTTGGTTCTCCCCATCTCGCAGGCAGAAGAAAAGTGTAAATCCTTAGCAAATGACCGTTTTGTATACGGTAAAGAGGAAAACGGCGGAACCGCAACTTGGTATGTTTGCTCTGTGCCCTTTGAAAAGATCAACCGTCAGCTGCACTCCCAATTGCCAAAGAATCATCCGGGAAGACCGCTAATGAACGAAGTCGATTCAAAACTGAGTCAGTCGACGCCTTTAGTGCTCGGAACTTTGGCTGCACCGATTGTGGCTTTGGGCGCATCCGTCGCCCTAAGAAAAAGAAAGAACGACAAAGATCAATCTCAATAAGGCGGTGCGGAAATGAAAATCATCAGACAACCTCTAACTAATCGAGTTGTGCATTGGGGCATCGCATTGAGCTGTTTCGGACTGATTTTTTCCGGAATACTTCAGATGCCTGTAGCTAAGAGATACGGCCTGACATCTTTAGGAGAGTGGATGGGAAACTACTTTACGACGTTGTCCATGCATTACTTTTTCGGGCTGATCTTTGTGTTCTTTTGCTGCTTCCATGTCTTCTACCATGCATTGAATAAAGAGTTCGACATTGTTCCGAAGAAGGGTGACGTAAAGGGGAGCATCCTGATTTTTAAAGCCATTCTCTCCGGGAAGAAAGAGCCTCCGAGCGCGAAATACCTGCCGGAACAACGTTTGGCCTGGGCCGCTTTTGCCGTGACCTTCTTAATCCTCATTATCACGGGGCTTTTGAAAACCTATAAAAACCTTCCGGGCGTTCAGTTGGACGATCCTTGGACTTTCTATATCGCTCAATTCCATAACCTGGGTTTTGTTCTCTGTATTTTTTTGTTTTTAGGCCACATGGCGGCGTTCATGATCAAGGCCAATCGTAGTCTTCTGCCGGCGATGTTCTCTGGCAAAGTTGATAGAAGCTATGCGTTAGAACGTCACTCACTTTGGTCAGCGGAATAAGCCTGGCTTTACGAGATTTATTATTCAGAAAAAAGAGTTCCGCAGACTTATTAGAGGAGAAATAATGCTTCTGCTGCGTGTGAAAAAGACTTTTCGAAAGCTCGTTTTTCCTCTTATTCTCACATTGGCTGTTTGGCCCGTTTACGCAACTGAAACGTTAAGACTAGGGGTTTCTTCCTTCGCGGAACACAATATTAACAAAAGTCTTATTGATCCGACGATTGAAGCGATTAGAAAAGCGGTACAACCAGACAAATTAGAAGTCGAGTGCCTAGAGCTGGGACGCTTGCAGAATTCGCTAAAAAACGGTCAGTTAGATTTAGTTCTTTCCTCTGCAGGTAATTACCGAAGATTCTTGTTGGAAGGCTATGGTCTGCGAGACTTAGCGACCATGGTATCGAATCAAGCACCGAATCCCAATTACGCGGAAGGCTCTGTATTCTTTGTCCGAAGTGATAGAAATGACCTTGATTCCATTGGTGCCCTCAAAAATAAATCAGTCAGCGCTAACTATCCGTTCGCGTTTTCAGGGTGGCAAATTGCAGCTGGAGAACTTTTAAATAGAGATTTCGATCCTGATCATTTCTTCTCTAAAGTTGATTTTCTCGGCCACGGCGCGTCTCCTGTAATCGAAGCTGTTTTATCCGGGAAAACCGACGCCGGTATTGTGCGGGCTTGTGTGCTAGAAAATGCCGGTCTCCTCAAGTCGGGTCTAGTCAAGGTTCTCGATCCGAAAGAAACGACCGATTTCCCTTGTGCAGTGAGCACGCGTTTGTATCCGAATTGGACTTTATCCACAACCCCGAATACAGCGCCGGAAGTCAGTAGAAAGGTGACGGCCGCGGTGCTTGAGATTAAACCTCTGCAAAATAATCTGCATTGGAGTGTGGCTACGGATTTCACACCGATTGATGACTTATTCAAAGGATTGGAGATCGGGCCTTTCGAATACCTTCGTCACTTTAGTTTTAAGCGTTTCATGGAAGCGTACTGGCAATACTTAGTTTTTGCAGCGATTTTTATTATAGGTTTGATCCTTCACGGAATAAGAAGTGAATATCTGGTGAACAGGAGGACTCATGCATTGACCGAATCGCTCAAGCGAGAACGAAAGCTGAGGGCCGAATCTGCTTTGGTTAAAAGCCGATTAGACAAAATTCAAAAAGTCGGTCTCGTTGGTCAGATGTGCTCCATGATTGCGCATGAACTGAAGCAGCCTTTGGGTGCTGCAGCGGCTTACTGCTTCGCACTTCGCCGACGTATGGAAAGCGGGGAAGTGTCCGCAGAAATGATGGAGAAGGGGATCGAGAGGGTTGATCACCAAATTCAAAGAGCCTCGGAAGTTGTGAACCAAGTGCGTCCATACGAGAAGGGACAAAGGCAAAGACTGACGGTTGATGTCGGCAAGACAGCTGAAAAGATACTTCTAGACATTAGCGCTTCTGCTCCGGATACCGACCTTGAATTTAGAAAAGATTCTGAAGAACTTTTTGTTGAAGCTAATCCCATTGAGTTGGAGATTATCCTAATTAACCTTGTAAAGAACGCAATCGAGGTGGTAAAAGATAAGTCAAACGGACGTGTGGTTGTGACTCTTTCCGCGGAGGGGAACACTGTTTGCATAAAGGTTGAAGATAACGGTGAAAAATTATCGGATGCAGAATGGAAACAGATATCCCAGCTTGCGATGGCAACGACAAAGCACAGCGGACTGGGCTTTGGCCTATCCATTGTTGCAGGCTTGGCTGAGGATCTGGGCGGAAGAATCACATTTGAGCGAATCCCTTCGGGAGGGCTTTCAGTCTTCGTCCGTCTGCCGTTAGCAAAGGAGAAATCGTGACACAGGGGTGTTTGATTCGCATCGTTGATGACGATGAAGATATGCGCGAAAGTCTCTCTTTTTTGCTTGAAAGCGAGGGTTGGAAATGCTCGGCTTATTCGAGTGCAAGAGAGTTTTTGATTGAGGATGCGGGCAGTGTTCCGGGATGTCTGATTCTTGACATTCGTATGCCCGAGATGACGGGCTTAGAGCTGCAGCAGGAAATGAATCGAAGAAAAATTTTTCTGCCGATCGTTTTCCTCACGGGACACGGCAGTATCGATATGGCAGTTTCCGCCATGAAATCCGGCGCAGTTGAGTTTTTGCAGAAGCCCGTGGACCATGCAAGGCTTCTCGGCATTGTAAGGGACTGCGTGCGCCGCTGCAGCAACGGGTTTGCGGTTTTGGACTTCGATATTATTGAGGCAAAAAGACGCTGGGAAACGCTGACGGAAAAAGAACAGCAGGTGTTGACGTTAATTGCAGCTGGTCTTTTAAACAAAGAAGCTGCAGAGCGCCTCGGGAACTCGGTGCGGACTATCGAAAATCATCGAGCTGCGGCGATGAAAAGACTTCAAATCAAGACGTTGGCGCAGCTTCACAGTCTGATTGAAGCGGTCAAAGAAAATAAAAATCAGTGAAAATACTGACCAGTCTAAATGAAGAAAGTTTGATCAAACGCAAAATACCTAGGTAGTGGAACGGGCAACAATGCTCCTGTCGGTTACGAAAACCAATAACTCAAATCCAACGATAGGAGAACTCAAATGCAAGTCACAAAACGCACGTTCCTCAAGGGCCTTCTTGCGACAGCCGTTGCCGGGGGAGTTGTCTCTCAGGCTTCCGCAAAACCTCAGGCCGACCTTCCCGCAAAATGGGACCGTGAAGCGGACGTCGTTATTCTCGGTTACGGCGGTGCAGGCGCTTCCGCTGCTATTACAGCCAAAGATGCCGGTGCAGATGTCGTCATCTTTGAAAAAACAGCACAGGGCGGCGGCAACACAGCCGTTTCCTCCGGCGGCATGATGATCCCGAACAACCGCGAACGCGCTATTACTTACCTTGCAAAGACTTACGACTTTGCTAACTCTCAAAAAGACCAGGAATTGCTTGAAGCTTTCGTTGACGAAGCTATGAAGTCCAAAGACTTCCTCCTTTCTTTGGCTCCCGATCAGAAGGTTTATATCTACGGTCACGCCGGCTTCCAGAACATTCCTGAATCTGACGCAATTGATAAGTGGCGTTTCCGCACTCCGAAAGGACAGAAGGCTCGCGGCGGCGACATGCTCTTCAATAACTACCGCTACGCTGTTGAAACCGTCCGTAAAGTTCCCGTTGTTTACAACGCACGCGGCTTGCAGCTGATCACGCAGAACGATGAAGTTCTCGGTGTTTGGGTGGAAATCGACGGTAAGAAACAGGCTGTCAAAGCTCGCCGTGGCGTGGTTCTTGCTACCGGCGGCTACGAATTCGACGACAACATGCTGTCCAATCACACGATGGGTCAGAAGTTCCATCGCTTAGGTCATCCCGGCAACACAGGTGACGGCGTCAGAATGGCTCAGGCAGCCGGTGCTGACCTTTGGCATATGAATGCTCTGTCGTGCCCGCTCGGACTGGTTGTTCCGGGGCTTAAAACCGCTCTGCAGATCAACATGCTTGCTCCTTCCTACATCTATGTTGACCAGGACGGCAAGAGATTTGCTAATGAAAAAATGGACAACCACACCTGCATCTACGGTGTAAACGTCTTGGATCCGATCAAACATCGTTATCCGCGCATCCCGTGCTTCGTTATCTTTGATGAAGCCGCCCGAGTCAGAGGCCCGATTATCGGCGGTGCAACCTCCGGCTATGCGCTCAACAGAGAAAACTACAAGTGGAGCAAGGACAACTCAGCTGAAATTGAAAAGGGCGTGATCGTCTCCGCTCCGACCATCGAAGAACTGGCCAAGAAGATCAACGTTCCGGCCGAAAACCTGGTCGAAACCGTCAACAGATGGAACAGCCAGATCAATGCCGGCGCCGACAAAGACTTCGGTCGTCCTCTCGAGAAGAAGGGTAAGGTTGCTTTCGAAGGCCGTGAAGCCCCTGTGATCTCTCGTCCGATCGGTGACGGTCCTTACTACGCTGCTGAGCTCTATCCGACAATCCTGAACACCCAGGGCGGTCCGCGCCGCAACAAACTGGGGCAGGTTCTCGATCCGTTCGGCAAACCGATCGCTCGCCTCTACAGCGCAGGTGAATTAGGTTCTATGTGGGGCCACATCTATCAGGGTGCCACGAACAACTCCGAAGCCTGCGTATTCGGAAGAATCGCCGGCAGAACGGTTGCCAACGAAACTCCCTGGTCATAATTAAATAACGCCGGCGCCGACAGGCGCCGGTCTCCGGCAATAAGAAAAAAAGGATTTTCTCATGAAGAAGTTACTGCTCGTAGTTTCCTTAGCACTCGTATCGGTACAGGGTGCTTGGGCTGCAGATAAAATGCTGGCCGATCGGCACGTTGAGCGCGGTTTGAAGTGCGAATCCTGTCATACCACAATGCCTCCGAAAGCTGTTAACACAGACGGCTGCCTCAAATGTCACGTCAGTTACGAAAAACTCGCAGCAAGGACGGATAAAAACGATATCAATCCGCACGATTCTCACTTAGAAAATTTAGATTGCGGCGCTTGCCACCACGGTCATAAGAAACCGGTTCTGGCTTGCGACGAATGTCACGAATTCACAAATATCAAGGTTCCTTAACCGATCGATCATTCTTTTCTCCTTGGTGATTGGCCGAAAGGCAAAAGAAAGCCGCACATGAACTCTCGCTCACGTGCGGCTTTCTGATATTTCCATTACCCTATTCAGAAGACAGAGGATTATTCACCTTCAACGGTACTGGCTTCAACAGCCTCAACTTCCTCTTTCTTCAGTTCTTTGGCTTCTTCGACCTTCGGATCGACAGGTTTCTTCTCTTCTGCCTTCTTAGAGCCGCAGCAGCATGTGCATGAATCAGTCATCGGAATTTACCTCCTGTAGTGTTGTTTGAATTTTGGTCGGGTCTTTTACTGCCCGAGCAGGGAAATTGTAGTCGGAGGTGATGAAACAGCGCCTCAAAATTGTCCATAATAGGAAACTCAAAAATGGAGGAAAGAGTGAGCGCTGAGTCGGTAACCGACCTTAGAACGGCGAAATTCGGCATTCAAAAAACGCGAACTTCGCAATATGTCTTTGAGTACAAGAACATTTGGGATCCCGTTAAAAAACGGTCCAAACCGCTGTATCGCATTTCTGTGGGAAAGGTGATCGGCGGTGAGGTTGTCATCAAAGACGAATACCTTCAGATGCATCCCGAGCTTAAGCAGGGAGATATTGTTCTGCAGGAAGGAAAACCGATTTATTCCGGTGATGCGTTGTACGTGGACC
>OGLC01000346.1_pt1 | contig 37441 bp, 30 predicted proteins | sample 1572751 | NCBI WGS metagenome assembly OGLC01 (sample SAMEA2581897, study PRJEB24529) | metagenome | biome: Human gut stool | place: China | collected 2011
GTTTAATAAGATGTTTATATTTACTTTATATTCTTAGTTTTTTTCTTTAAACTATGGAAATTTATAATACAGGGCTGTATAATATTGCATATTTTTTTGATGACACATTCAGATTGGAGGAAAAGATGGCTGTTAAATATGTATTTGTAACAGGTGGTGTTGTTTCCGGTTTAGGAAAAGGTATCACTGCCGCATCTTTAGGCAGACTGCTTAAAGCCCGTGGTTTTTCTGTAACCATGCAGAAGTTTGACCCTTATATTAATATTGATCCAGGTACTATGAACCCTATCCAGCACGGAGAAGTTTTCGTAACTGACGATGGTGCTGAGACAGACCTTGACCTTGGTCACTATGAAAGATTTATTGATGAAAGTCTTAATAAGAATTCTAATGTAACTACAGGTAAAGTATACTGGTCTGTATTACAGAAGGAACGACGTGGAGATTTCGGTGGAGGCACAGTCCAGGTAATCCCTCATATTACTAATGAAATAAAGAGCCGTTTTTTCAGAGATTATTCAACTGATGAAACTAAGATTGCAATTATAGAAGTAGGTGGTACTGTCGGAGATATCGAAAGTCAGCCTTTCCTTGAAGCAATCAGACAATTCCAGCATGAAGTCGGACATGAGAACGCAATTCTTATTCATGTAACACTTATTCCTTATCTTAAAGCATCTGGTGAGATGAAGACTAAGCCAACTCAGGCAAGTGTTAAGGAACTTCAGGGAATGGGAATCCGTCCTGATATTCTTGTATGCCGTACAGAGCATCCTCTCGAGGCAGGTATAAAGGACAAGATAGCACTTTTCTGTAATGTACCTAAGTCTCATGTACTTCAGAACTTAGATGTTGAGATTCTTTATGATGCACCTCTTGCGATGGAAGAAGAACATCTTGCACAGGTAGCATGTGAATGTTTACACCTTGACTGTCCAGAACCAGACCTTGATGAATGGAGAGCAATGTGCAAGGCCTGGAAGAATCCTACTAAGAAGGTAACTGTTGCATTAGTTGGTAAATATATCCAGCTTCATGATGCTTATATCAGTGTTGTAGAAGCATTAAAGCATGGGGGTGTATATAATTCATGTGATGTAACTATCAAATGGATTGATTCAGAAACTGTAACTCCTGAAACTGCTGATGAGCTTCTCTCTGACGTATCTGGCATATTAGTTCCAGGTGGATTCGGTGACAGAGGTACAGAAGGAAAGATTGAAGCTATCCGTTATGCCAGAGAACATAATATTCCATTCTTAGGATTGTGTCTGGGAATGCAGCTTTCAATTGTTGAATTTGCAAGAAATGTTATAGGCTATGACGACGCACACAGTGTTGAACTTAATCCTAACACAACTCACCCTGTTATACATCTTATGCCAGACCAGGAAGGCATTGATGATATCGGCGGTACATTAAGACTTGGTTCTTATCCTTGTGTACTTGATAAAACAAGCAAGGCTTATGAACTCTATGGCGAAGAGCTTATACATGAACGTCACAGACACAGATATGAAGTTAATAATGATTACAGAAAAGTTCTTACTGAGAATGGTATGATGCTTTCAGGAATATCTCCTGACGGAAGAATTGTTGAGATGATAGAATTAAAGAATCACCCATGGTTTATTGCCACACAGGCTCATCCAGAGTTAAAGTCAAGACCTAATCGTCCACATCCATTATTCAGAGGCTTCATAACAGCAGCACTTGAATATCAGAATAAAAACCATTAATTATATTATATATGCATAACAAAAAACATCACCTGACGAATCCGACTTTCGTATCAGGTGATGTTTTTTATTGCTTTTGCTTATAAAATTATTATTTATTAAGACCATTAAGAATCTTCTTAATTCTCTTAACTTCATCGTCTTCTAACTTCTGTGATTCACAAATAGAAGCAACCATATCAACAGCCTTTCCGTTGAACCAGAAATCAGCTTCTTCCTTTAAAAGCTGTCTTCTATATTCTTCTTCTGAACGAAGTGGATGAATGAAAGCTGCCTTTCCTTTACGGTATGTATCAACAAATCTCTTGTCCTTCAACTTACCTACGAAAGTAACAACTGTTGTTCTTGCGTAATCCTTACCATAATCGTCTCTTAACTGATCAATAAGTTCCTGTACAGGAATATCCTGTGGTGCTTCCCATATAAGCTTCATAATTAATGCTTCACATGGACTTAATTCATTAAAATGATTTCTGCTCATAAACCCTCCTTAGGCTCTTCCATAGATATACATATTCTATATTATACTGCCATTATTAATATTTTTCAACTGTATAATGAATAGTCGGATATGGATTTCACAATTGTATTACCGATAAACTGAATCCATCAAATTCCTTTTCTACAATAGTGAAATTCTGGGGAAGTCCGCACATATATGCTTTCATTTTCCCTTTCTCTAATCTATAAACTATTTTGTCCAAAATGTCAAGCACACCTTGACCTGTAGCCTTGCCATAAGCCTCTTTTAATGTCCATATTCTGAAGAATCTTTGATCACTATCGCACTCTTTAATCCATTCTGCTTCAGATATGTCAAAGAAGCGTTTTGCCAGATTCTGTCTACCTTTGCGGGCTTTTTCAATATCAATTCCTACCGGTCTGTCGCCTATCACGCACGCTACATAATTAGACGAATGTGAAATATTGAAAAAAATTTCACGATTTGACAAAAAATAAGGTTTTCCTTGCGAATTATATGCTATTTCATAATTAAAGTACGGATTATTTGCTTCAATCACAGAAATAATATCCACCGTCTCATATAGAATTTCATCTGTATTATAATCCTTTTCTCCCGTTTTTATAGACCATTCTCCTACTGCATAATTAAGAAGTAGTCCTGCTGTCACAGTTTGCAGCTTATTTTCACGCATTTTCATCTTATCAGCCTTAACTCTCCTGTATTCTGGAATAAGCAAATAAGCCTTTTCATATAACTTTTCATCAGTTAATGAATCTGTCGTTGTCACAAATATCATCATAATCATTCACCATCTATACACTTATTGTCTGTGCATCTGCCATATAACGCTTTGAGAACACGAATACTATATCACCTGATTTAATAAGTGTCTCACCATTTCTTAAAACTTGTACGGCTTGCAACATCGCCCGCATATCCAATCTGGATAATGTCAAATATACGTTTTTTCTTATTATTCACCGTATCCCATCCTCCTACTTAAGCATATACCACGGAAGCAGCAATGCTCTTATATATTTTGCAAATGGCACATATGCCGTTATGTTAATGAATACCGGACATAATATAAGACACGCTATAAGAAGCACCGGTATTATTGAAATCATTGCATTGGCTCTCCTTACAGGTATTGCCACAAGCCATGCAAATAAAGTAACCGCTATTACATACACAGCCATATGAAGTATATCTGCTGCCCCCTTAAGCTGTCCTGCCACCGCAAGTGTTAACATTGCTGATACTGCAAAAAGTACACATGATATGAATGCATACAACGGCTTTCCTGCCACACGGTACATACGAGGCAGTGTTATAAATGTTCCGGAATTCTTATCAAGATAATATTCCACGATTCCAAAAAGTCCGCCTATATATACAAGAATTATAAGTAATGCCCTTAACGAAAACTCTCCTGTCTTATCTTCAAGCTGTGTCCCATTATCCTGTACACCATCTAGCACCTTAAAATCAATTCTGAATGTGTCATCTCCGGATATGTATTCCTCGTACCCTTTTCTTATCTCTTCCTCTGCCTTTTCTGAATGCTTTTTAAATATGTCTACAGAATCAACATAATTAACTGCAACCTCGGGCGAGTATGCCTTAAACATAGCAGAAAAGAATATCTCATCAGTCATTGAGCTGACAAAATCTGACCTGCATATGATAAGCTCTATAATGTCTCTGTAGCTGCCACTGTCAAGCTTATCCTTAAGCCCGGTACCAACTACATAGCCACACTCTGTGTATTTATTCATTATATCCTGCTCAAGCTTTTCCTGCGACTCTGCTTCGTAGAATTGAACTGAATAATTGCCATTCACAAGATAATCTCTTGTCATTATGGCAATCTTATCGTCATCTTCAAGCACTATCCCAACCCTTACAGGCTCTGTCTCCTTAAGAGACGCTGTATTCGTAATTATTAACGCTGCAACAGGCATTGCAATAAGCACCACGACAATCACAGGATTCTTTAACTGCCTTTTAACAAGCAGATACAGCCAGTATAACAATCTCTTCATTATCTGTCTCTCCTTATCTTAACCGCCAATGCCCCTGCTGCCTGAAATATAATTATCCACATAACATTTGTCATAATGGTACTGATATCCACAGTTCCCTTGATTATCTGACATGCAAGTGTGAATAAGCCGTTAGTCGGAAGATACATGCCAATAACCCTCACACCCGGCGCAAGAAATGCTGATGAAACAATACATCCGGATGCATACATGCACGACATTCCAAGGATACACACCGTAATAACTGAATACACCGTGTCGTCAACTACTGAGAATATACAGTTTATAAATGAAACTGCCGCATACACAAGCACCACAATCCCCAGTATGGAAGCAATGAATTCTCCAACTGTCGAAACTGCCAGAACTCCTGATATTGCAGGCACCCCCAGCCTCATTACATTAATTATAATAAAAAGCACTTCAAATATCATTATATACACAATGCCAACTCCGGTAGTTCTTGCAATTCCGGGATAAAATGCTGATATTCCCGCACCTTTAAGGCTCTTTGCAAGCGACCTGCTCTCCCCCTTCATATTGCCGGCACATGTTATTGTGCTAAGTAAAAGCAGCATCACAATTGCTGTGCATACATAGAACTGTACTGTACTCAATCCTTCTTTAACCGATATATCTCTTGTCTTAAAGTATATGCTTCTGTTAAGTGCATACGAAAGATATATGTCATTAAGCTTATTCTCATGTGTTCCACGCAACCCCCTGTAATTCTTAAGCACACCATTGAACAAATCGTCAAATGTATATATCCCCGCTTCTGCAGTTGCAAGGTCAGAGCCTCCTGCCCTCACCATCTCACGGAATATCATCGAAGTATTATTAACACCCTCTGACTGACACACAACCTCAACAGGTGTATTCTCGCCCGACATAATATCACTTATCATATTCTCCGGCACAATAATAGCCATAACATAATAATTATTTCTTAAACCATCTATAGCCTGCTGTCTGTCAGTATATTCAAATGTACAGACATTCTTAATTGTGTCTATCTCACTGACATAATTGAATGCCATCTTAATATATCGAAACTCCTTATTATTATCTGCCGAATCAGAGTTTTCTGTATCATCATAATCAGGATACACAACAGCAACCTTCATCCTCATGTCGCTGTCCTGTGCCGTTGCAATGCCTATGCATGTACTTATTGCAATAACAAGCACTGCCGTCACTATCGTACCCAGAATTATCTTCGGTATAGATAAAAATGCGGATTTAATCTGCAATTTTAATAATTCCAGTTTCCTTCTCATCTAATCCCCCAATTAAATCTATCTGTGAATAATCTCTAAAAGCTCATTACCGGTAACCGGATGGTCAAGTTCATTAAGCTTACCATTCTTTAAAAGGTACATTCTGTCAGCAAGCCTTAATTCACCTTCTTCGTGGCTTGTTATGATGACTGTACCTCCGCTTTTCGTGTAAGCAGACAGATAATTCATAATATCCTGTTTACACACAATATCCAGTGAAGCTCCCGGCTCATCTAATATAAGTACAGGTGGATTCTTAGCCAGTGCACAGCATATGCTTAAGCGCTTCTTCATGCCTCCCGACAGCTTATCAACACGTTTGTCAAGATATCCTGACACTCCTAACACAGCAGGAACACCGCCCTGTAAGTCAGCTTCCATATTTCTTCCAGTATCACAGTACCAGAATTTAAGATTATCCCTTACCGACAGCTTCTCCATAAGTGGATTCTCCTGCGGCACAAAACCAATATATTTCTGAAACACCAACGCATCTGCAAATGCATCAATGCCGTCTATCTTAAGACTTCCTCCATCAGCCTTAAGACTTCCTGCAAGTATCTCCAGAAGAGTAGATTTGCCACAGCCGTTGGCACCGACTATGGCAATATACTCTCCGCTGGCAGCATGAAACGAAGCGCCGTTAAGCACTATCGTTTTCCTGCCATATGATTTTCTAATATTCTCCGCCTCTATAAACATACATATATCTCCACATTAATTCTGGGCTGTTGTATCAAACTGGCTGTAATACAGCTTGTGATAGAATCCGTTCTTAGCCAGTAATTCTTCATGATTACCCTGCTCTATAATATGTCCGTCTTTCATAACAAGAATAACATCCGCAGACTGGATAGTTGAAAGTCTGTGGGCTACAATAAAGCTTGTTCTTCCCTCCATCAGCTTTGCAAATGCATTCTGTATCTTTATCTCTGTTCTTGTATCAATAGAAGATGTAGCCTCATCAAGAATAAGCATTGGCGGCTTTGCAAGCATAATTCTTGTTATACATAAAAGCTGCTTCTGTCCCTGTGAAAGGCTTCCACCATCCTCGCCTATAACCGTGTCGAATCCGTTAGACATTCTCTTGATGAATCCATATGAATGTGCTGCTTTGGCTGCTGCAATAATCTCTTCCTCTGTAGCATCCGGCTTACCCATAACAATATTCTCTCTTATAGTTCCTGACTTTAGCCATGTCTCCTGAAGAACCATACCAAAGCCCTGTCTTAAAGACTTTCTGGTCATCTGTCTTATATCAGTTCCTGATACATCAATGCTTCCGCTGTTAACATCATAGAATCTCATAAGAAGATTAATAACTGTTGTCTTTCCACAACCCGTAGGTCCTACAATCGCTATTCTCTGTCCCTTCTTGACATGAAGATTGAAGTTCTCAATAAGCTTCCTGTCAGGTACATAGGAAAAGCATACATCATTAAGATCAACTGTTCCGTCAACCTCTTCAACAACCCTGGCGTCTTTAGCATCAGGAATCTCAGGGTCTTCCTCAATAAGTTCAAATATTCTGGCTGCACAGGCAAGAGCGTTCTGAAGCTCTGTGACAACGCCTGATATCTCATTAAAAGGTTTAGTATACTGGTTGGCATAACTTAAGAAGCTTGATAACTGGCCAACTGTGATACCGCCATTGATAGCTGAAAATGCACCAACAATCGCAACGCTCGCATATACAAGGCTGTTTACGAATCTTGTTGAAGGGTTAGTAATAGATGAGAAGAAGATTGCCTTTAAGGAATACTTCTGAAGTCTTTCATTAATCTCATCAAATTTTCTTACCGCCTCATCTTCATAGCCATAAGCCTTAACTACCTTCTGTCCGCCAATCATTTCATCAATAAGTGCTGTCTGTTCACCTCTTGTCTCAGACTGAAGTTTGAACATGCTGAAGGTCTTCCTGGCAATAAAGCTTGCAACTAAAAATGAAAGTGGCGTGATAACGACAACTGCCAGTGTAATCTTAGCGTTAATTGTAATCATGAATATAAGTGTTCCAAGTATAGTCATGACACCTGTAAAGAACTGTGTGAATCCCATAAGCAGACCATCCGCAAACTGGTCAACATCAGCAATTACACGACTCACAATCTCACCATATGAATGTCCGTCAATATATTTTAGTGGAAGAACCTGAATTTTCTCTATAGCCTCATTTCTAATGTCTCTGGTTACTTCATATGTGATTCTGTTGTTACATATGTTCATAAGCCACTGTGAAAGTGCTGTAATTCCAACAAATATTCCGATTCGAATAAGTATATTCACAATCTTTGCAAAATCCACATTATCCACACCGATAATGCAGTCAATTCCACGTCCGACAAGGATTGGTACATAAAGTGTAGTTGCAACTGTTACTGCTGCCATAATAAGCGATAATATTATAAAAAAGCTGTGCTTCTTAATTCTTTTAAGGAGTTTTACAAATGTTGATTTATTCTTCTTCATTATGCAACACCCCCTTCTGAATCTGCTTTCTTAAACTGTGATTCATATATCTCCTTATAAACCTCACAATTTGCAAGAAGCTCGTCATGTGTTCCCATTCCTGCAACCTGTCCGTCATCTAATACGATAATGAGATCAGCATACATAAGTGATGCCGCTCTCTGTGAAACTATGAACACTGTAGGAGAATTGTTCATTTCCCTTATAGCTTTTCTAAGTGCTGCATCAGTTGCAAAATCAAGGGCTGATGCACTGTCATCAAGAATAAGCACATCCGGCTTTCTTACGATTGCTCTTGCAATAGTAAGTCTCTGTCTCTGACCACCTGAAAGGTTCTTACCTCCCTGCTCTATAACATAATCCAGACGTCCCTGCTTAGAATCTACGAATTCCTTAGACTGAGAAATCTCAAGTGCTTCATCTATCTGCTCATCAGTAGCACCCTTCTTTCCCATCCACATATTCTCTCTTATAGTACCTTTAAAAAGTACTGCTTTCTGCATAACGATACCGACCTTATTTCTTAAAGTCTCAATATTGTAATCTTTAACATTGACGCCATCGACAATTACTTCACCCTGTGTAGCGTCATACAATCTCGGGATAAGATTAACAAGACTTGATTTACCTGAACCGGTGCCGCCGATAACACCGATTGTCTGACCTTTCATAGCCTTGAAATTAATTCCTTCAACTGAAGGTGCACCTGAACCGCTGTAGGTAAGTGAAACATTTTTAAATTCAACGCTCGGTGTCTCTTCTTTAGCATCAACATTCTTAACATCACCATCTGCCATTCCAGATGTCACCTCGAATACAGACTCAATTCTGCCTGCACATGCAAGTGCTTTAGTTATTGTAATGATAAGATTAGCAAGCTTGATAAGCTCAACTAATATCTGTGACATATAATTGTAAAGTGCAACAACCTGTCCCTGTGTAAGAACACCGGCGTTAACTCTTACTCCGCCAATCCAGATAAGTGCAATTATTGATACATTTACAACAACATAAGTAAGCGGATTCATAAGTCCTGATATCTTACCAACGAATTTCTGCAATCTGTTAAGGCTTTCGTTATCGTTTTTGAAACGCTTAACCTCATCCTGTTCCTTATTGAATGCTCTGATAACTCTCACACCGGTAAGGTTCTCTCTTGTTATTCCAAGAATCTTATCAAGTCCTGACTGTACATTCTTGTACATAGGTCTTGTTGCAAGCATGATACCGAATACGATAAGTGCTAGTACCGGGATTGCCGCAACGAATACAAATGCTGCCTTCACATCAATAGTGAACGCCATAATCATCGCACCAAATACGATAAATGGTGAACGAAGGAACAGTCGCAGTACCATGTTAATACCATTCTGTACCTGGTTAATATCACTTGTCATTCTTGTTACAAGTGTCGATGTACCAAGTGTATCCATCTCTGTGAATGAGAATGTCTGGATATGTGCAAATAAACTGTGTCTCATTCCGGTTGCTGCTCCAACTGCAGCCTTGGCGCTGAAATACTGTGCTGTTATGGCACATACAAGTCCTATGATTGCAAGAAGTATAAGCATAAGACACATCTGCATAATGTATCCCTTATCCGCATTAACAATACCCCTATCGATAACTGATGATACCACCAGCGGCACAAACAACTCAAATATTGCTTCGAGCATTTTAAAAAGCGGTGCCAGAACACATTCCTTCTTGTAATCCTTAAGGAATCTCATAATCATTTTCATAAGAAAACTTCCTCCGTTAATTCAGTGACACTAAAGCATCCATAAGAAACTCATACGAATAGCATCTCTTAGTGCCAAAATATTCTCTATAAACTTCATAATTGTAATATGAATGTTCAAACTGTCTTGAATACAAATGTGCTATATCCACGCGCATTGTAAAATCAGGCTTTCTAAAATCGGATTGCTGCCCGGCAACCCTGTTTGCTGCTGCCATAATGTCCACTGCAAGTATGCCTATAACCGCATTCTTTGCTTTAAGAAGGACATCGTAATCATTCACTGCGTCAAGCATGTATCTATACACATAGTACATTGCAAGCTGCTCATATTCATGTGCAAATGCTTCGCTTCCCGCATGGTAATCTTTCATTACCGCTGCAAGCTCAGAATCATCCGCCAGCCCGTCAAGGAACTGCCTTACTCTTGCCACATGAATATTCCAGTCGGGATTGATTACCTCCATTCCTTTGAAATCGTCAAAGAAATGCCGCAGTCCCTTTATAAGCCTGTTGCCATATAATTTGCGCACCTTAGGCGTTGACTTAACTGTATCTCCGTCCTGCAGCTTATCAGGTAACACTGTGTCCCTGCTTTTTAGCTTGTCAAGCAGTTTCTCTCTGTAATCAGGTCCACAGAACCTTTTTGCAACACCAGCTATAAGCTCGTCCCTTTCAGCGTCAAGATGCTTCTGAATACGCTTTGCATAATTAAGATAGAGCATCAGTCTCTCAAATATACTTATATCCCTGTCTGATATTATTCCAAATGCCACTATTCTTGCCTGCCGAAGCTGCATATATGTATATGCATCTATATCATTAGGCTCCAGAGTAAGGCTGTTATCCTCAACCGTATCAAATGTAAGTTCATCTTTATATGAAAACATCAGCTCACCAGCCGTCTTACACGAGGGTGCTATGCCAATCTCTCTTATATTGCCATAATCATTAATAAATCTTGGAAACTCTGCACATGTTTCACACAGCTTATCCTCTCCAAGTTCTATATATAAATCGCACAGATTATCATCATTAAGGAAAGGACAGCGTCCTCCTTCTTTCAGTGTAAATGTACATTCTCCGTCCTGTGATGGTACCATTACACTCTTCAGGCGCTTTCCAAAATCACCTTTAACTGTTTTATAATATTTGTAAGAATTCTTATCAACATCAACATCCCACCCGGCACAGCATGTATCTGTACAGGCTCCTGCAATGCATCGGAAATCCTTATAATAATGTGGTGTCATTACTTTCATTTTATTATCTCCCGCATATAAACCGGCATATTAAGCGCATCTGTTAACTGCGCAAAAATTGTCTGCCACACCTTATTAGTGCAGCAGACACATTTACATGTACATATTATTATAATTACTGTTCTTTTTCTTGTCCACAATATACTTATACACTGTGACACACGCAAGAATAATCATAAGTCCCTCTGCTACCATGTATGTATAGAACAGATATGGCTGTCTTAACGCTGACACAAGAAGTGGTGAACTCATTGCAAAATCATACATTCCAGCATCACCTATATACTTAGACATAACAACCGTACTCATGATTGTTATATTAGGAAAAGACATATTGCCAAGCACAAGTGCCACAACCAGCACAGCATTGCGTATTAAGAAAAATGTCCTGCTCACCTTAGCCTTACTAAGACAGCTCATAACAATGCCTCCGATTATACATACAAGAAATAAAAGAAACATCATATACATCTCAGAAGCTGCAATTGCAGATACTTCCGTTGTCGCAGTCTCATATCCTGTAAGCAGTGCAAAGAACCCAAATATAGAGCGGCCTCCCATAATACATGCCGCCACAACAAATAATAATAGTAATAAATTCCTTCTGTTTAACTTCCTGTTATCCATAATTCCTCCATTTGTATTATTATCGCAATTCTGGAGGAAGATTTCAAGTAATTTATATGAACTTGCTCCGCCACTTTATTGCCTCATCCCTATACGCAATTGCTGTCTCCATAAGCTCATTGTATTGCGCCTTCGCACTTTCTATTGTTGCCTCAAGCTGCGCAATTACCTGCTTAGACTGCGCCTGTTGCTGCATATATGTATTAAGCTGTATCTCATATTCATGAATTTTTTCTTCATTTTGTTTCAGGCTGCCTGTGTCCTGACACGGTACGAATTTTCCATCTGCCGTAATCTCATAGAAACTGTCTACATATAAAAATGCTCTTCCCTGCATTCCAAACACTTCATACATATCAACATTTTCACAATCCACAGGAATATTAAGACTGTCACCTTCTTCCAGTGGGTAGACAGCTCGCAGCGACAGTCTGTCCGTAAGCGGGTTTGTCACCATATAAAACAGCAATAACCTGTCTTTATTTACTACAAGCTGTGGACAGTGCATATCTGGGTTCTCGCTGCTTTTCACACGAAAAAGTGCTTCGTTGTTCATCACATTTTTAACAAGAATATCTCCGTTCTGGTTCTGATATGCATAATATATTGTGTCTCCCAGCACCACATCTGAAAGTCCGTCCAGAAAGTCTGACGCAAGCATTATCGGGCGCTCTATACCGTCTATGTACGCCGTTCTCAAAAATATATATCGTGATATGCTATAGATTATAAGCCGTCTGTCGCTGCCTGCTGTGTATACATTTGCCATAAAAGGACACTCCCGTTTTTACATTATTATATGGTCACGCGATTGTAGATAGAACATATAATTCGGGATAGAACCGTAGTCGGAAAAGATAATGGCTAAATGTAAATGCAGCAAATGTGGTTCTACCCGCATTGTAAGCAATATTGTGCAGAACATGCCTAATGGCTGCTTTGATGTGTGCACGAACCCGATATGCGGTTCACCCGATGAACTCAGTATTCTTGCCCCTCTTATCTATGACGAGATAGGTATTAATCTGTGTACCACATTCGCTGTCGGCACAGATATTTCAACGACTTATCCAACAGCTACCAACGCATCAGTCAGTGTTATAGATATAACCTACACTTATGGTGATGAAAATGTTGAAATCACCCAGATAGCCGGAAGGCCTAACTGCTACTCTGTGAAACTTACCAACCTTACTGTAACATTTGCAGTAACACTTTATGATGAGTCATGCAGGGCGTTAGCAACACTTACCCCAACGGCAGTCTACCTTCCTAACTCAACTACTGCTGCAACTTATGATGAAGACACCAATCCGACATCTGTGACCCTTGAAATATTCGCTCCTTACGGAGTTTCCTACAACTCAAATAACGCAACTCCACCTGTTTATACGCCTGCACTTAACAGTATAGGTTTCTTATCATCTGACAATGTTGTAACCCAGGGACTCAACCTCTATGCAATACCTAAGCTTTTAGGTCTTGATACTACAGATGATGAGGTTACTGTAGGTCTTACTCTCATCTTACAGAGCCTTTACTTCTGTGGATACCGCGTAACAAGTGCCGGCAGAATCTCAACGCCTAAGGGCAGCATTGTTTCCGGTGAAGAATCAGACTGCATCAAGTTCGTTTGCGGCAACCTCTTAGACAGAGCCATCAAACCTCTCGATTTAAGCCCACCTTCATGTGAAGGTAACTTAAAAAAAGACTGCAAGAAGCCTTGCATGAATGACTGCACCGACACTCTTAACACTAACAGCACAGCCTGCCAGAACGTTTGTAACAATGGCAATAGCAGCCAGACTTCCTCTGGTGCCTGCGCCGGATCTTGCAATAACATATGCAGCAAGACTAACTGATAACTTCAATCTGTGGGAACAGACGCCTGCCTGGCGGCTGTTTCCATGTACATATTTTCTTTCATCGCAAATATTTTAATTGCTAATTTCCCTACTATGTGTGTATAATTAATGAAATATATTATATTGAACTGTTGTATACACAGTCGTAAAGTGAATATATTTAGCTGTGGATGCTCTCTGGAGCAGCCGGCACTTAGTAAACCGCAAGCGGCTTTTGAAGAAAGCCTAATTGCGGTGAACTTAGTGTCCGTTGCTAGCGACAAGAAGCGAAAGCGTGCTCCACAGCTAAATATATTCGCTTTGCAGCGTCCGTATACACCACAGTTCGCATAGAACGGAGTTCCTAATGAATTTTAAAAAGTACAGGTCGAGATTCCTTTTGGTTTTTGCGACCCTCACTCTCTTGTTCTCTTCTGTTCTTCTTACTTCATGTCAGGGCAAGAAGATTAAGAACACTGTATTTTCTGTAGATGATCTTGCAGGCAAGACTATTGGTGTTCAGTTAGGAACAACTGGTGATACTCTCGTAAGTGATTACGAAACTGACGGTTCTGGCACAACAGTATCAAGATACAACAAAGGTTCTGATGCTATACAGGCTTTAAAGCAAGGTAAAGCTGATGCTGTTGTTATTGATGAACAGCCTGCTTTAGCATTTGTTAAAGCTAATCCAGACCTTACAATTCTTGAAGAAGAATTTGCAAATGAGGATTATGCCATCTGTGTTGCTAAGGGCAATTCCCTTACTGCAAAGCTCAATGAGGCTATTGAAGTACTTATGGCAGATGGAACTATCCAGAAGCTTATTGACGATTATGTTGGCGATAATGCTACATTTTCAGGTTACAAATCACCAGACGGTATAAGCCGTACTAATGGAACTCTTGTTATGGCTACAAATGCTTACTTCAAGCCATACGAGTACTATGAAGGGGGTTCTATTATTGGTATTGACGCTGATATTGCGCAGGCTATTGCTGATTACCTCGGAATGAATTTAAAAATTGAGGATATGGAATTTGATTCAATTATCACTGCCGTATCTTCTGGTAAAGCTGATTTCGGTATGGCTGGTATGACAGTTACTGATGAGCGTAAGAAAAATATCGATTTCACAACTACTTATACAACTTCTAAGCAAGTTATTATTGTCCGTGACGACAATGCTTCTGCATCAGGCATGAGTTTTGCTGAGAAGTTTAAGACAGACTTCATTAAAGAAGCAAGATACACTTATCTTCTAAAGGGTCTGCTAAACACAGTAATTATTGCATTCTTTGCAGCACTTATGGGTGTTGTTATTGGTTTCCTTATTGCAGTTGTCCGTTCTAATCATGATAAGACAGGACACATGAAGATTCTTAACTTCATTTGCAACATTTATCTTACTGTAATCAGAGGAACACCAACTATGGTACAGCTGCTTATTATCTATTATGTAATATTCAGCTCTGTACATATTGACAAGCTTATTGTTGCAATACTTGCATTTGGTATCAACTCAGGTGCTTATGTTGCCGAAATATTCCGTTCAGGTATTATGTCTATTGATAACGGACAGTTTGAAGCAGCACGAAGCCTTGGTCTTTCTTATAAAACAACTATGATAAGTGTTATTCTTCCTCAGGCATTCAAGAATGTTCTCCCAGCACTTGCTAATGAGTTCATTGTTCTGTTAAAGGAAACATCTATCAGCGGTTATATCGGTCTTAACGACCTTACAAGAGGCGGCGATATTATCCGAAGCATAACTTATGATCCAATGCTTCCACTTATTGGTGTTGCCATCATCTACCTTGTAATGGTTATGGGACTTTCACAGCTTGTTAAGAAACTTGAGAGGAGGTTAAGAAACAATGAGCGATAATACTAACGAAATCATACTTGAAGTTAAGGATTTGAAGAAATCTTTTGGCGACCATGTTGTATTAGAATCAATCAATACAACAGTCCGCAAAGGAGAGGTTATTGCAATTATCGGACCATCTGGCTGCGGTAAATCAACATTTTTGCGTTCACTTAACCTTCTTGAAACTCCTACAGAAGGTCATGTATTATTCCATGAGCAGGATCTTACAGATAAGAGTGTAAATGTGGATGAATTAAGAGAGAAGATTGGAATGGTGTTCCAGCATTTTAACCTTTTCCCTAATATGACTATAAGAAGAAACATAACTCTTGCTCCTACTAAGCTGGGACTTATGAGTAAGGAAGAAGCTGATAAGAAAGCTGATGAACTTCTTGCAAGAGTGGGACTTTCTGACAAAGCCGATGCTTATCCTAACCAGTTAAGTGGTGGTCAGAAGCAGCGAGTTGCTATTGCAAGAGCACTCGCAATGAATCCTGAGATAATGCTTTTCGACGAGCCGACATCCGCACTAGATCCTGAAATGGTTGGTGAGGTTCTCGCAATCATGAAGGAACTTGCTGCATCAGGAATGACAATGATTGTCGTAACTCATGAGATGGGATTTGCAAAAGAAGTTGCCAACAGATGCATGTTCTTCTATGATGGAGTCATCAATGAAGAGGGGGCTCCGGAAGAATTCTTTGGCAATCCTAAGAGTGAGCGATTGAAGGATTTCTTGTCGAAGGTGCTTTAATTAGTACAAAGGTGGGCATTGAAATAGGGAGATGTTGTACAAGCCCTCATGGATGCCTGCACCTAGTGTAAGTAAATGCCGTCATATACAATGTCTTTTAGCTGTGTAAAAATCAAACGCGCTTCGCTTGAACGAGATTTTTACACAGCACTTTTTGTATATAACGGCATTAACTTACACACGGTTCGGCATAAATCGGTCTTGCATAACATCTCCCAATCTCAAAGCCACCACCCCGCTACTAGGCAGCCAAAATAAGTGCAGACATGCAGTACAGTATACATTACATCTCTATTGGTATTCCCATATATTCATTCCGTATTTCTTCTGCATTATCTTCAATAAATCCCTGTACTATATGCAAAAAGTTATGAAAAATTTTGTTCAAGTCCATCAAAACAAACATATCCCCACTCAGAATGCAATGCCGCAGGCGAGCATTCGTCCGGAGGCTGACTACTTGGTGAAGAAGAAGTCAGCCGTACAGTATGCTGTGGGATAGGTGTGTGGTGTCCTTAGGCAAATGCCCGAATATTCCTATGTCGTGTGAAAGTTAATGCCGCAATCTGCTAAAGGTTGGGACTTGTAATCTCGTTCAAGCGAAGCGCGTTTGATTACAAGTCCCATTATAAACTTAGCAGATTGCGGCATTTAGTTTCACTAGACATAAGAATCCTGAGGGCAGATGCCTAAGGACATCTCACGCCCTCCCACAGCACACTGTACGGCGTCCGGACTATCAAGCCTCCTTCGAGTAGTCAACCTTCAGAAGACACAGTCCTTTCGCCGGCGCAGTTGCACCTGCAAGGCTTCTGTTTCTCTCCTCTAAAAGTTCATACATACTCTCTGGTGTTCTCTTTCCCTGTCCAACTTCAAGAAGTGTACCACTTAAGATTCTTACCATGTACTGCAGGAATCCGCTTCCATGATATGTAAGATTAAGGAATGAACCCTTTAAAGAAACATCTATCGAATAAATCTCACGGACTGTCGATTTCTTCATCTTGGGATTACCACAAAATGATGCAAAATCATGTTCTCCAGTAAGTATGTCTGCTGCCCTCTTCATGGCATCAACATCCAGCTTACCCTCAATTATATTGACATATTTTCTGTTAAATACAGGCTTCTTATCCCCAACATAACATGTATAGCAATAAGTTTTCCCTTGTGCATTGTAACGGCTGTGGAATCTGTCAGATGCAACACGAACCTCCTGCACACAGATATCTTCTGGAAGATATCTGTTCATATAATCGCATATCTCATCTTCCTTCATCTTTGTTTCCATATGTGCATTGGCTACCATTCCCTTTGCATGCACTCCGGCATCTGTTCTTCCTGCACCTATAACCTCAACCTCAGTTCCTGTCATGGCAGAAAGCACTGATTCTAACTTTCCCTGAATTGTCATATCTGTAGTTGGCTGATGTTCCCAGCCATAATACCTTGTACCATCATAAGTGATTATCATCTTATAATTCTTCATTCATATCTCCCATTCATTCTTCTGATTTGAAGCCATATAATTTCATACAATTAACATCTGTAATCTCATCTCGCAAAATACTGTCCATAAGCACTTTTTCTCATCTTGCCAGATTCTGCTTCATACCATCGAGAAAATCATATATTTCATCCATAAACACCTTGCCATAGCGCTCATATTTATTCTCACCGACACCGCTTACTGACAGCATTTCTTCCTCATTAAACGGAACTTTAAGACACATATCTATAAGCGTCCTGTCTGAAAATATTACATATGGCGGAACACCTACTGAAACAGCTATCTGTTTTCTTAACTCACGCAGTCTGTTAAACAACATAACACCTCTGTCATTAAGTGCATCCTCCGGCTTCTTTGACTTGGGCGTTGCATATGCCGACTTTGCAGCAGCGGCAGAACGCTTCATTCTGTCTGCCACCATTGCAGCATTCCTTGATACAGGTGCACTGAAACGGTTTCCCGGATACATATAAGCCTCATCTGCTTCCCGTTCTGCCTCATCAATAACGCAGTTAGAACAGTTATGGCAGTTGTATCTTCCACCCTCTGGATTGTCTGGTCTTTCTCCAAAATATTTAAGTATATACTCTCTTAAACAGCCTGTTGTCTTGCAGTAATCGACCATTGCATTAAGCCTTCTTTTATCAAGAATCATAAGACGTGCCTGTTCTTCTGCATCCATATCAGGATTAGGCTCTCTATGTTCTATGAAAAACTTATTTATCATAATATCCTGCGGAGAATACAGCAATACGCATTCTGAATCCTCTCCATCTCTTCCGGCACGTCCAGCCTCCTGATAATAATTCTCTATACACTGTGGCATATTATAATGAATTACAAATCTTACATTTGACTTGTCAATTCCCATTCCAAATGCATTAGTTGCAACAACAACTGGCTTGATATCATATATAAATGAATCCTGATTTTCTTTTCTTTCTTCCGCTGAGAGTCCCGCATGATACTTAGTCACAGAAAGTCCGTTGGCATTAAGCATGTCATAAACTTTTTCAACATTTTTTCTTGTAGCACAGTATATAATCCCACTATCCTGTCTGTGGCTTACAAGATAATCAAGTATATATGAATCCTTGTCCTTAATATGCTTGACCTTGAATGTCAGATTGCTTCTGTCAAAACCTGTCGTAAGTATTACAGGTCTTTCGAGTGAAAGAATCTGCAATATATCATCTCTTACTTTGCTTGTCGCTGTAGCTGTAAACGCGCTTATTATAGGACGCCTTGCCAGTTTCTTAACAAAAGTCAATATATTCAGATAACTTGGTCTGAAATCCTGCCCCCACTGTGATATACAGTGAGCTTCATCTACAGTAATCATAGATATCTCTACATGCGTGGCAAAATCAAGAAAGCCCCAGGTTTCCAGCCTTTCAGGTGCAACATATATAATTTTATACCGTCCCTGCTTTGCAAATGCGAGTGCCTTAGCTATCTGATTATCTGTAAGAGAACTGTTAATATAAGCTGCATGTACACCTGCCTGATTAAGTGCTCCAACCTGATCCTTCATTAGCGATATAAGTGGAGATACAACAAGAGTAATGCCGGACATTAACAATGCCGGCACCTGATAACATAATGATTTTCCCGCACCTGTAGGCATAATTCCTAACACATCCTGCCCTGCAAGAATAGCATCAACTAACTTTTCCTGACCCGGACGAAATGAATCATACCCAAAATAATGCTTTAAAATTCCGTATTTATCCATATATCACTCTCTTTTCAATCTTCTCTTACTTTCATACATTCTCTTATCTGCTCTGCTTCTTGTATCTTCAAAGTTCTTATCTGTCTTTATATCATATTCAGCATAACCACATGCAATCTGCACATTAAGGTCTTTGATTCCAAGTTCTTCTTCAGTATACTTTTCAAGTTCCCTTAGCTGCTTTACATGTCTTCCAATATCAAAGCTTTTTTGCTTCTGATTAATTACAGTACAGAATTCATCCCCACCTATACGATAACATTTACCATGTCTGCCAAATATCTCTTTAATAATTCTGGCTGATGCCTGTATATAGGCATCTCCTGCTGCATGCCCCAGATTATCATTACACCACTTAAGGTTATTAAGGTCAAATGTCACTATAGAATACCCTTCATAATCAGAAGTTTCCTGTTCCCACTCTTCAAATGCAAAGCGATTATAAACCCCTGTCATAGTATCAGTTACAGCCATCTCTTTGTAGAAATCTGCCTTCTGGCCTTCTTTAATCTTCTCAAATGCTTCTGATATGCTCTCATAACCAAGCACAATAATAAATATAAGAATACCCAGTTTTCCTATAAGATCTGTCTGCTGCATTCCCTTATAATATGCAATAAGATCAACAATCATAGAAATTCCAAGTGCAGCCGCACCTATAATATTAGACTTTACTTTCCTGTCAAAGCCTTTAACCCATACTCTTTTAATAAGAACTGTACAGAAATATACAAGTGACATAACAAGCATCATATGTATAATGTACACGCTGTTCTTAAACTCCCACACACCTGTCATATGACATACAAGCAGTATTACAGCTGTTGCAGCATATATGGCGCACAAGATATTATTCGCAGCACTTTTCCCTATCTGGAAAAAATTCTTCTCTGCCTGCATAAAAGGAATAGGTATCATCATTAGCAGTACATACCCTATCAGTGAACCTATCTTCCTGTTCTCCACAAGAATTGTTGCAATATCAGTCTCATTAAGAGCCCATGCACCTATAATCATTGCAAATATACCAAAATAAAACAGTGCTTGTGTCTGTGCAATCTTCTTTCTGCAGAAAATCCATAATATAATCATAGCAAATCCAACTATTATTATAAACGAACTAAGTACTGCTGATGGCAGCGATTTCGCAATAAGCTCTTTTATAAGTTTTGTCTCGTCACCATATTCAAATGTTGTTCCTCTTATCTTATGACCAGCATATACATTAGTAAGCCTTACGATTATATCTGTTGTATATGGTGGAATGTTCACAATCGTATAATTAGTTCCAGTGGTTGTTCCATATACAGACCTATGTGCTTTTATATAATATATAAGTCTTCCACCTGCATATACTTCTACTTCCTGATGCCTGCTTACAAATGCCAGTGCATTATTATTTCCTGCACCTGCTCTAATCTTCACATGATATTCAATTGTGTCATCTCCAATATATCTTGTATCCTCTGGTTTAACTACGACACTCGTTCTTTTATCTGCCGGTGTCACCTTATCTACAGTGCTGAATATAAATCCTGAAGCCATAAAAAGCAGAAATCCTAATAAAAATATACAGTAAAAAATCCTGTTAACTAATTTAATTCTTTTCATAAAAAAAGCCTTTCAGCCGTACTATAGTGTTATCCGTAATAAATCTAACCCTATAATACAGTAGAATGGCTTTATTTTCAAATGATTTTTTGTTGTTCTGTATTTTGTACACTATTCGCAAAGTTTTAAAACTGCATAGCACTACAAGTTACTATTATATACTTTTAGCAAGTTCAGTTGGATTCTCTGAAAACTTCAAAGCTACATCCCTTGAAATAACTCTTGTCTTAACAAGATTAGCAAGCGAATAGTTCATTGTGTGCATACCTGTCTGCATATTTGACTGAAGAACGGTCTGGATCTGATTAGTCTTCTTCTCTTTAATAAGATTAGATACTGCTGTATTATTAAGCATAATTTCTGTTGCAGCAATTCGTCCTTCCTGCTCTGCACGAGGTACAAGTGTCTGTGTTACAACTCCGGTTAATACAGATGCAAGCTGTATTATAAGTGCAGACTGTGCCTCAATAGGGCATGCACTGATTATACGCTCAACTGTCTGTGTAGCGCTTCTTGTATGAAGTGTTGATAATACAAGATGTCCTGTTTCAGCAGCTGTAATTGCTGCATTGATAGTCTCATAATCTCTCATCTCTCCCACAAGAATAACATCCGGATCTTCACGAAGTGCTGAACGAAGTGCTGTCGCAAAATCAGGTACATCTCTTCCTACCTGTCTCTGATGTATCATAGATTTCTTAAATCCATATACATACTCTATAGGATCTTCTACTGTTATAATATGTCTTGACATATTGTTGTTAATATAATCAATCATAGCTGCAAGTGTTGTAGACTTACCACTTCCTGTAGGACCTGTTACAAGAATAAGACCAGACCTTTTCTCAACAAGCTTAGAAAAAAGTTTTCCTGAATGTCCCAATTCTTCAAACGACGGTATAACAGAATCAAGAAGACGGATACTTGCTGCAAGATTTCTTCTCTGATGATATATATTAATTCTTAATCGTCCACCAGACTCATCAGTAGATGCCACGTCAATATCTTTTCCTGCCTGAACATTCTGTATATCTTCATCACCAAGAATTGAGAATATCATCTCTTCTGTTTCTTCTATCGAAGGTGTTATATCAAGAAGCTCAAGTTCACCATATTTTCTTACCGCAACCGCTTCTCCTGCAGTAATATGCAGATCTGAACACCTGTTATCTCTTGCGTATTTAATTAATTCTTTTAATTCCATGTTCCCCTCCCATACATTTTGTTCATTAGTATGAACCACAATAAAATACTACCATAATAAAAATGCATATTCAATCACACTTTTATCCCATTTTTCTTACATATATCATTAAGGCAGCATCTTTCACAGTGTGGCGTAGTACGCGCCGTACATACCTCTCTTCCGTGGTCTACAAACCGGTGGCATAATCCACTTCCTTCTTCTGGCGGGACTATCTTCCACAATGCCATCTCAACCTTCTTAGGCTCTTTCTCGTCTTTTACAAGACCTATTCTGTTACAAAGCCTTATACAGTGTGTATCTGTAACAATTGCCGGCTTTCCGAATACATCACCCATAATAAGATTGGCACTCTTCCTTCCAACTCCAGGAAGCTTTAATAATTCTTCCATGCTGTCAGGAACTTTATCATTATACTGTTCATGAAGCATGCGCATACATGCACATATATCCCTTGCCTTGCTTTTTCCAAGACCGCAAGGTCTTATAATCTTTTCAATCTCTTCTGGAGATGCTGCAGCAAGTGATGCTATATCAGGATATTTTTCATACAGTCCCTTAACCACAACATTTACTCTTGCATCAGTGCATTGTGCCGCAAGTCTTACGCTTACAAGCAGTTTCCAGGCATCATCGTAATCAAGACTGCACTCCGAATCCTGATATTCTGCCTTTAATCTTCTTATAACCTCTAAAACAAGTTCTTTCTTAGTCATAGATTACGCATCTTTCTTCTTATAATTAGCAATTCCGAATATTGCAAGAAGCAATACACACGCAAATATCATCCAGCCAACAAGATAACCTGTTCCCCTTGGTTTAAATGTATCATAATAACCCTTAAGGTATACAACCACTATAATAGCCGGAAGTATATAACTCATATAGAATCTTAACCATTCAGGAAGCTTAGGACCTTTTCCTTCATTAGCTTCTTTTCTGAAGCCTTCCCAGCCCCAGCCGTTCTTCTTGGTACAGAATAATACAAATATCATGCTTCCAAGAGGAAGCAGATTATATGAAACAAGGAAATCCTCCAGATCCATAATTGAACTTCCCGGACCAATAGGCTGGAAAGCTGCAAGCTTGTTAAAGCCTAATACAGCAGGAAGTGAAAGCAGTATCATGAATATAACATTACCTGCAACAACCTTTTTCCTTGAAAATCCCTTAAGGTCAATATAAAAAGCAATAATGTTCTCAAATACAGCAATTACAGTTGATAATGCTGCAAATGACATGAATACAAAGAATGCTGTTCCCCATATTCTTCCTCCCGCCATATGATTAAATATGTTAGGCAGTGTTATAAATAAAAGTGATGGACCGGCACCCGGAGCAACACCATATGCAAAGCATGCAGGAATAATTATGAATCCTGCCATAAGAGCAACAAATGTATCAATCAGAATGATATTAACAGCCTCTCCACCTATTGTTCTGTCTTTCTTTAAGTAGCTTCCGAATATCTCCATTGCGCCAATGCCTACACTAAGTGTAAAGAATGCATGTGTCATGGCATCAAATATAACCGGTCCTAAACCTCTTGATTTAATAGCATCCAGATTAGGCACCATATAGAATTTAACACCTTCTGATGCATTAGGAAGTACAAGTGAATGAACTGCCAGTACCACAATAAGGATAAGAAGAAGTAACATCATAACCTTAGTAATCTTCTCAACGCCCTTCTGTAATCCTAATACACATACACCAAACGAAAGTAAAACTGAAACAATCATCCAGATTGTCATTGTACCCGGCTGTGAAAGCATAGTTCCAAATGCACCTGAAACCTCATCTGGCTCTAAACCTGCTAACGAACCACTTGCCTCACGCCATGCATAATAAAGCATCCATCCTGCAACCATAGTATAGAAAGCCATTAATATGTAGCTTCCTACTACCGATACCCATTTGAAATGATGCCATTTACTTCCCTTAGTCTCCAGTTCTTCAAATGCCCTTGCAGCACCTTTACCGCTTCCTCGTCCTACTGTGAACTCCGCACACATAATAGGAAATCCAAGAATTGCAAGAAATACAAGATAGATAAGCACGAATGCCGCACCACCATTTTCCCCGCATATGTATGGAAATTTCCACACATTACCAAGTCCCACCGCACAGCCAGCAGACACTAAGATAAAGCCGAGTCGCGAGCCGAATTTTTCTCTCTCTTTCAAAATAAAACCTCCATAGTTAATATATTTACATTAATTAAGATTGTATCATATATTACTATATTTTCACAGCCAATTATTTCATACTCTCACTGACTTCTGATGTAATAATCTGACCGCCCTGTTCATTCCATTCTTTTACAAATGTATCGAAGTAAGATATATCTTCTTCTCCGCTTATAATCTTTAAATATGCCTCTTTTTCTTTAGCCTTAAGTCTCCACCAATGGCTCTTCATTGTGTCTGTGGTCTTAAAATAAAGCGAGTCAACTACCTTTATATTATCCTGTGCAATAAGACTGCATGCCTTAATTCTTGACATATACGCTGCCCATTGCGTACTTGTTTTGTTAGCATTCTTAATATATTCACTGCATGCATCATAAAATGAACGCTCAAGAAGTTCCAGACTGTCAGGATTCTTTCTTCCTGAAATTGTGGCATCTATATTCCTGTAACATATTGAAAGTGCATTATTATAATCAACATTTATTGATAAAGGTCTTGCCGTAGGTTCAACATTAAGCTGATAGTAATTCTTGAATTCTTCTGAGTCTGTACAGTCAAATCTTACTTTATCAAACATAACGCTTATCATCTTTGCTGCAATCTCAGGATGTTCATATCCCTTTCTTACGACAACATATTTGTAACACGGGTTCTGGCTGTGATAACTCGTTGTTCCATCCGAATCCGTTGCTATTAAATATGGCTGCCAGTTCGCATCCGGATTCCTGCTTACTGCATTGGCAAGCGGATTATTCGGTGCCCACCATGGTCCAAAAAACGAGCCACACAGACCATTCTCTATAAGCTCACATATATTGGTTGATGTTCTCAGAAGAAAATCATTATCTATAACCCCCTGATTATACAGACTGTTTATATACGAAAGTGCTTCTTTTGCCTCATCTGTAACCGAACCATATACAATCTCACCATCATCGTTCATTATCCACTGCTTTGGATACGCTCCAAAGCAGGCAAATATTATATCCAGCAGAAATTCACTGCTGTAACCACATTCACCTGTCACATCTGTATCCACTGCAAGCCCCACTGTATTAGGTTTTCCGGACGCATCCTCGCCATTATTTCCAGGGTCTTCTGATATAAAATGCTTCACTATATTAACAACATCATCAATAGTGTGTGGCTCTGACAATCCGAGCTTATCCATCCAGTCTTTTCTTAACCACACAAGATTAGGTCCATCTGTTATATTAGTCTCCGGCAGTGCCATTATCTTTCCATCGTATGTAACCATATCCTTAAGTGAATCGCCATAGCTTTCATACATTTTTCTTATTCTGTCACTTATACAGTTATTGTAGCTTTCTGTAAGGTCCTCTATAAGTCCTGCTCCCACTAACTGTTCAACCTCATCCTGACTTGATACAACCATGATATCCGGCAGGCTTCCCATTGAGATTGCCATAGAAACGTTAGTGTCATACTGGCTGTCGTTTGCTTCAAATGCATCAACATTCTGCACATTAATCACAGACTTAATATAGCGTGTGTACGCATTATCTGTATACGTGTCATTCTCCGGCATATTGGAATTATTAACACTTGTCATCTTTCCAAGTGTATATTCTATAGTCTCGGGGTAAGCACCGAATGGCGTTGTCCTCGCTTCTTCCATTCTCGCATTGTATTCTTCATTATCATTAGACGCAAAACCAGCCGGGCTTTTACACCCGGCTAATATAAGCATTATTCCTGTGACACCAAATGCCACACTTTTTTTTAATGTTTGCTTTAATCTATTCATATATCTAACCCTTCACTGCACCTGTCATGCTTTCATTATAACATCTTTGCATTATCATAAACAAGGCTGCAATTGGAATTGATATAAGAACTGCTCCTGCTGCAAATCTTGTGTACCATACATCAACATATTCTTTTTCAAGCATCTGCCACAAGCCGATTGCTACAGTATAATACTTCGCATTTGCCCTGCAGATTACTCTTGCAAATATGAAATCTACCCAAGGTGCTATGAATGATGTAAGTATTGTATACACTATAATTGGTTTACTGAGAGGTATTGTTATCTTAGTAAATACCTGCCACTTCGTTGCTCCATCTATCATAGCAGCCTCATCTATTGTCTTAGGGATAGTATCAAAGAATCCCTTTGCAATGTAAAACTGTATTCCTGATGATGCTGAATATACAAGTACAAGCGCAACTCTTATCATTGCTCCTTCTGAAAGTCCTACTGCTTTAAGTATATAATATACGGCAACCATCGCCATAAATGCAGGAAAAAGTCCAAGTATCATTGCGATATTCATCATTGCTTTTCTCATCTTAAACTTAAGCCTTGACATACAGTAGGCTACTGACAGTACAAAAAAAGTTGATATAATACATGAGAATACTGCTACTATCAGAGTATTGGTAAACATTCGCGGAAAATTAAGTATTCCTGTATCTGTAAAAAGCTTTACATAATTATCAAGTGAATACTGCTTTGGGAAGAAGGAGCTTGTATAAGCACCCTTCTGAGCCCTGAAGCTTGTGAGGAGTATCCAGAAAAGAGGACTTACCCACACTATCGCTAATATTGTAAGCACTGAATGTGCCAGTATATTTTTAATAGTCTTTTTCTTTTTCACTGGAATCCCTCCTCATCTTTATACGCTTTCGTTCTTCTGTATACAAGCAGTGAACCAATTGCTAAGAATATGAATGTCATAATACCGATAACAGCACCAAGATTATAATACTGATAATCTATTGTCATCTTGTACAGCCATGTTACCAGAAGGTCTGTCTTTCCTGCTGTTGCACCTGCCATAACCGGATCTCCCTTAGTCAGCAGGTAAACAATGTTAAAGTTGTTAATATTAGCAGTAAATGTAGTAATAAGATATGGTGCCGTTACAAATAACATATATGGCATTGTTATCTTAATAAACTTGACAAATCCATTAGCTCCATCTACATCTGCTGCCTCATACAGCTCCATAGGTATATTCTGTAATATACCTGTAACCTGCAGAATAGTATATGGAATACCTATCCACAGATTAACCACGATTACTGTGATTCTTGCCCAAGTCGCATTTGTAAAGAATGGCAGTGATTTTGTTATCCATCCTGCGTTTTTTAAAACAACATTTACAATTCCATCCTGTGCCAGCATGCTTCTGACAATAAGAAGTGAAACAAACTGCGGAATTGCGATTGAAAGTATAAATATAAATCTCCAGAAAGCCTTGAATTTCGTACCTTTTCTGTTGATAAGCAGTGCAACAAGTATTCCGAATATGTAATTAAGAAATGTTGCAAATACTGCCCACACTATAGTCCAGCCAAATACTGACCAGAAAGACTGTCCTATCATGCTTCCTGAATCGAATATCTGCTTGAAATTCTCAAGTCCTACCCAGTCAAAAAGCACCAGATGACTGTCAACCTTACTATAATTAGTAAATGCCATGCTTATCATGAAAATAAGCGGAAGTATTGTGAATATAAGCACACCTGATACCGGGAGTGTAAGCAGCAGCTTATGAAGATTCTCATTAAACAGCGACTTTACGTCTTCTGCAAATGTGTTTATATGCTTTCCTTTTTCCTTTAACAGCTCCAGCTTATATGAGCTTTTCACAGCACCCGCTGCAACTATTATGTAAGCTATAATCATGAATATTGTTGCTATTCCATACAGAAGTATAAGAAGTGAATTATCACCTGCAACATACTCATATATTCCAAGCTTCTCATTCCAGACCTCCTGCTGCGGTCTGCTTCCAAGACCTGGAAGCATCGCAAGGCAGTTAATTCCCCTCATAATCATAAAGCATACAAAGGCTGCTTCTATAGCTATATACATAATTCCCTTTATAATCTGCTTTCCTACAAGATTACCAAGTCCTGGAATCAGAATGCTTAACTTCGTAAATATATTTCCTTTTCTAAATGATTCAGTGAACTTAACTGCCATTATGCGCCACTCCTTTCAGCATTTAATCGCTATCAATTATTTTGCAATTGATGTATTAATCTGCTTATAGAAATCCTGTGTCTTAGCTGCTGCATTATCTGCTGTTATTTCACCATTTACAATTGCCTTAGCAAAGTTCTGTGCAGGTGTCCAGTAATCATTCATGCCTGTTACTGTTGGCTGGATTACTGATGTCTTGTTAAATGTATCATTCTGTGCTGTTACAAGTGCATCCTTCTTTACTTCATCAGTTGCAAGAAGCTCTGTATTACAAGGAATAACACCTCTTAATTCATAGTGCTTCTTCTGTGCATCCTTGCTTCCAAGATACTTTGCAAGTGCAACTGCTACCTGCTGATACTTGCAGTTAGGATTAACTGCGATTGCCTTAGAACCTGCAAATGCTAACATCTGCTTGTCTTTTCCACCAATCTTTACTGTAGGAAGTGAAACTGCTCCAAATTTGTCTCCAAGAATCTCTTTAACACTCTTATAATCCCATGATCCTGAGAAGTAAGCTCCAACTGAACCATCTCTTAAACCAGCGATACCAACGCCCTGAAGGTCATTAACAAAGTTAGGATTATTTACAAGTGAAACCATTGCCTGTGTTGCCTGTGTTCCCTTATCTCCTGAGATATCAACACCGGCTGAATTATCTTTTCCGTCTTTTCCAAAATATGTACATCCATTAGCAAGGAAGAATGATGACATATACCAGCCCTCTGTAATATTGAAAGCTACCTTATCCTTCTGAAGCATTTTATCAAGGCTCTTTACATCACTGTCTGTGAATTTGCTCTTGTCATAGTACATAAACCATGTGTTAGTTGTGAATGGTACTCCGTATACAGCTCCATCTACTGATACTGAATCCACAATTGCATCTGAGTTAGTTTTCTTAACATAATCTGCTGTCTCTCCACCAAGCTTTGCAATAGCGTTAGCATCAACAAGTGTCTGAAGCTGGTCGTTAGCAAAGAAGTATACATCTCCTGAATTCTCTGGATCCTGTGGAACTATCTTTCCTGCGTCCTGCTCTGAGCATACACCGTATTCAAATGTTAAATCCCAGTCAGGATGCTCTGAATTAAACTGGTCACACATTGTCTGAAGCCATTTGCCGTTCTCATCTGCCTGATCTTCTGCACAGCCCCATACCTTGATTGTAGCTGTGATTTTTTCCTCGCCTGCTGCTGTGTCATCCTTTTTAGCATTGCCACAACCCACAAAAAGTGACCCACACATTGTTGCTGCCATCACTGCAGCCGCTAATCTCTTAAACTTCATAAAAAAACCCTCCTTAATAATTATCCGAGACAGCTTTGATTACTGTCCTCTTTTGATAATCTAATTATATTAAGGATGGGTTAATATTAAAATATAAGATATTTTAGAAACATATCAGTTTTTTGTGTTGTATGGTTTTGCCGGGAATTTTATTGTTATTGTTGTTCCCTCATCAGGTATGCTCTGCACTTCCAGATGATAGCTTTCGCCGTAATAAAGTCTTATTCTGTCATTAACATTTCTTGCACCATACCCTTTTGACTGGACTGTTAAGAAGTTTTGTGCAGTTTCTTTGTCCATTCCTACACCGTTATCAGACACTGTAACACATACAAGCTTTTTACCTTCTTCATCCGTCTGCATCCTGGCCTCTACTGTTATTACACCTTTCCTGTCTGTCAGCAGATCTATACCGTGGTCTATTGCATTTTCTACCAATGGCTGGAGTATAAGGTTTAAAGATTCGCATGGCATAACTTCCTCTGATACATTTATCACCACATCAAATGAGTTGTCATGCATTATCTGCTGAATCTTAAGATACGACTGCATGTTGCTTAATTCCTGCTCAAAGCTTAGTATATTCTTTCCCTTATTAAGCGATGTACGGTAGTAGTTAGACAATGCAAGTGTTATCTCACTTATATCCTCTTGCTCATATTCTATCGCTTTCCAGTTGATAAGCGATAATGAATTGTAGAGGAAATGCGGATTAATCTGTGCCCTTAATGCCCGCATCTCTGATTCTTTCTGGCTTATACGTCCTTCATATACCTGCGTGATAAGATTCTTAATCTGGGTTGTCATGCTGTTAAAGCTATGAATAAGGTCACCTATTTCATCTTTGTCCTGTGTATTAATTACCGCATCAAAATCTCCATTTTCAACCTTTGCCATACTGTTTTTTAATTTATTAATTCTTCTTGTAATGAAGCCTGTTGTAAATATACTCGCCGCAGCGGCACCTGCAACTGCTACCACAAATGCAACTACAATCATTGTAATCATTGAATTAGCTGACCTGAGCACAAGTTTTCTTGGTTCATAGACATATACTGTCCATCCGGTAACAGAGCTTTCCTTCTTTACTACAGAGTAACCCTCTGTATTTCCACATGTATCATTATCCCATTCTGCCCCGTCGATTAACGAAAGCAGTTTCTTACTGTTTAATCTGTATCTGGTGTTATTGTTTTCAAATGTGTCACTGCTGCATATAACTTTTCCATCAGCGTCAAGCACCACCATTCCGCAGTTCTGCTCAAGACCACCTGTAAATGAACTCATCATGCTGTCATAATCAACATCTATGTACATGATTCCAAAAATCCCTAGCTGGTCAAGTGTTGACATTTTTCGTGCTGAAACAAGTGTCCTGCTGTCTTCATCAACAAACCACTGTATCTTAGTGCTTTCAGCAGCAGAATTATAAAAAGGTCTGTCTTTTATCTCTTCTATTGGAGCTATAGTCGTATCATGTTTAATAGCTTTATCCACATATATTGTTACCCTGTTAATATCATTGTGAAAATACTTTAATGATGAAAGCATAGGGTCAAATGTAGTGACAATTTGGTTATACATCTCATATGTGCTTTTGTAATCGTATGAAAGCACTCCCGACAGCGTATCATTAAATGTTATATAATTAGACAGATTGTCATACACCTCTATCTGCCCATCCACCGTTGTAACAGACTGTTCAATTGCCCCCTTGATGCTCTTTAAGTCCCTGTCCATAAGAATGTTTCTCATCTGACAGTATGCAAAAACAAAAAGCACAATCAGGGGAATAAGTCCGGTCACTACATATATGATGACAAGCTTGTTCTGCAATCTTATATCATTGATTTTCTGCTTAATCTTTTTCAATTCAATTCTCCCTGATCCCTGAATTTCTGAGGACTTATACCAAAGTACTCCCTGAAGCTCTGTACAAAATATGAAACATTTGGATAACCCACCTGCTCACTTATATTCACAATCTTCATGTTCGTACCGGTAAGCAGTTCCTTAGCCTTCTCCATTCTGTACTGTTTAATATATTTGCTCAGATTCTGTCCTGTTTCCTTCTTAAAAAGTGAACTTAAATAGCTTGGTGCAAGATAAACCATATCCGCAAGCTGCTGTGCGCCAATCTCCTCACCATAATGGTTATGTATATAATTCTTTACGGTCTCAATCTCCCGGTGTGACGTGGCCGGCTCTTTTCCGAAACTCTTTTCCAACAAATCAATATAGTTATTCACTATATCCATAATGCATGAGAAATCCTCCGACTTATACAGTCTGTCAATCTCCCTGCCAAATTCCGCCTCATCAGCACCCGGAATATTGTCATAGAAATCTTTTAACAGATTGGAAAATACGAACTTGATGTATATATGTGAGAAGTTCGACTGCCCCCTGTATTTCTTACACAATGCATCAAAATGTATCCGTAAAAATGTGATATCCTTCATCTTGATATCCTGCTTCATCTGCTTCATAAGTGCATCATCATCAATCTGTACAAGCACAGGTGTATCTTCACTGATATTATCAGAAAAAATATATCTTCCTGTCTCATAAAACTTATTATTCATCAGTGTATCAACTGCATCCATTACCTGTGGAAGCTCATGATAATCGTTGAATAAACCGGACACAGCAATATACATAAACTGTCCTGTCTTTCTATATATATAGTCATGAATATTTGTAAACATTTCTTCAATGTTCTTATCAATATTACCATCTGCTGTGAGTGATTTATCAGAAAATATGATAACTGACTGTAACGGGTTAAGATTAAGGTACTGATAATCCAGTTCCCCGGTTATCTCTTTAAATATGTCTTTACCTGTATCATATTTCCCAAAGAAATCAGTATTGAATTCTATAAGTGCAAGTCTGTTATACCCTGCCAGAAAATCCCCATTATCAAGTATTCCTGATGCATCACCGGAGTTGAGCAGCGTATACATGTAGTACTGTTTTATAAAGTTAGCCTGCCTGTTATAGTCCTCATCCTTCTTGTGTTCCTCGTCAAGCTCTGTTATAACTCCTGTAATTGTTGAACTGAATTCTGACGGATCAACCGGCTTTAATATATAATCTTTAACACCTAATTTAACTGCCAGCTTGGCATACTCAAACTCGTTATAGCCTGAGAATATAATTGTCTTTAAACTGATGTCGTTGCGCATCACATTCTTAATAAGCTCTATCCCGTCCATAAACGGCATCTTAACATCTGTAAGCAGTATATCTATATGTCCAATTCCTGTATTCTTGTCAGATGTCAGATATTCCAGTGCCTGCTTTCCGTTGCACGCCTCAAATACTCCAAGCTCAATTCCCATTCTCTTAAGAAGCATTCTTATTCCGCTTCTTTCAATCTTTTCATCATCCACTATAAGTATATTATACATAAATCTACCCCGAAACCTTCCTCATTCACGAACTTTTGCTCTTATAATGATTATAGCTTCCGGGGCAATTATTATCAACTTATTTAGTTATATTAAAGATGCCATATATCTTCATTGTACTGTCGGATTGTTCTGTCTGATGAGAAAAATCCGGCATTTGCAATATTAACAAGCATTTTTTCTGCCCACGCATATCTGTCATCATAATCTGCAAGAGCCTTTTCTTTGGTTTCTATATAGCTTCGTAAGTCAAGCAATGCCATAAACCAGTCTTTTCCTACAATCTCATTATACAGTCTGTTAAGACTATGTGAATCACCTGCCTGAAGCATAGCATCCGATATTATAAAATCCACACATTGTTTTATAAGAGCATCTGTCTCATAAAGCTTCTTTGCGTTATAGTCACATTTTTCATAATGTGCAATAACTTCATCACTTGTTGCGCCAAATGTATATATATTATCTTTACCTACAAGCTCTGCAATCTCAACATTAGCACCATCCATTGTTCCTAATGTCACAGCACCGTTAAGCATGAATTTCATGTTGCCTGTTCCTGATGCTTCTTTAGATGCAAGTGATATCTGCTCTGATATATCACATGCAGGAATCAGCTTCTCTGCCAGTGTTACATTGTAGTTCTGGACAAGCACAACCTTAAGGTAAGGACTTACATCTTTATCGGCCTCAATAACCTTACTCAATGTAAGTATCAGATGAATTATATCCTTCGCAATTGTGTATGCAGGTGCAGCCTTTGCGCCAAATATCACTGTAACAGGAGTCTTTGGAATGTTGCCTGCCTTGATGTCAAAATATTTATATATTATATACCGTGCGTTCAACTGCTGTCTTTTATACTCATGCAGTCGCTTTATCTGTATATCGTATATTGACTGTGGATTAATCTCTATTCCCTGTGTCTGCTTAAGGTATTCTGCAAGATTTCTCTTGTTGTCTGTCTTAATCTCAAGAAGATTATCGTAAACATTTTTATCACCGGCAAACTTTAAAAGGTCTTTTAACTTTTCTGCGTCATGTCTGTATTCACTTCCGATAAGTGTCTCAATGTATTTCGCAAGTCCATTATTACAGTGGATAAGCCACCTTCTGAATGTGATTCCGTTAGTTTTGTTATTGAACTTCTCTGGATATATCCTGTAGAAATTATTAAGCTCTGTATTCTCTAATATCTCAGTATGAAGCTTTGCTACTCCGTTGACGCTCATTCCATAATGAATATCGATGTGTGCCATGTGAACGAGATTATTATCGTCAATTATATACACTGATTTATCTGTGTACTTCTTGCGCACTCTTCTGTCAAGTTCTTTTATAATCGGCATAAGCTGTGGCACAACCCTGTTAAGATAATCCACAGGCCATTTTTCAAGGGCTTCGGCAAGGATTGTGTGATTAGTATACGCACAGCTTTTTGATACAATATCAATTGCTTCGTCCATTGTTATCGGACTTCCATCTATATCTCCATTTTCTGTAAGAAGTCTTATAAGCTCCGGGATTACCATTGTCGGATGCGTATCGTTAATCTGGATTACTGCAAGGTCTGGCAGATTCTTAAATGTTTTTCCGGTGTTAATACATTTGTCCCTGCACTCGTCTAATATAAGCCTTGCTCCATTGCTTACCATGAAATACTGCTGATAGATTCTAAGAAGCCTTCCCTGTTCGTCACTGTCATCAGGATAAAGAAACAGTGTAAGGTTCTTGGCAATATCTGACTTATCAAAGTCTATGCTGTCACCTTTTACGATGCTCTCATCAACTGTCTCCACATCAAACAGATGAAGCTTATTCGTTCTCTTTTCTCCGTACACATTGATATCATACATTCTTGAAACCACACTGATTTCTCCGAAATTGATAGTGTATGCCACATCTGTCGGAACAAGCCAGCTGTCCTTACCAATCCATGGATTAGGCACTTCCTTCTGCTTCCCATTCTCTAACACCTGCTTAAAAAGTCCAAGATGATAATTAAGTCCGATTCCGTCACCATTAAGACCAAGGTTAGCAATTGAATCAAGGAAGCATGCTGCAAGTCTTCCAAGTCCGCCATTACCAAGTGACGGCTCTACTTCCAGTTCTTCAATATCTGAAAGATTCTTTCCTGCCTGTGTAAGTTCTTCCTTAACTTCATCATAGATTCCTAAATTAATAAGATTATTGGATAAAAGCTTTCCTATAAGGAACTCTGCAGAAATGTAGTATACCTTTCTGCCATTGTCTTTCACTATTCTATCACGTCCCTTTTGTGCAACCAGCTTCATAAGTGCATGAAAGCACTCCTCGTTGCTGCATAAGTGCAAGTCTTTTCCATATTCTTCCAAACATATAGTGTTAAGCATATCGTTGCCCTCCATTCTTGTATTTATATTTTATTATAGGGTTGCTGGAAAAATTCTCTTGCTTTATAATGGGATAAACTTGTACTATTCTATCATATTTAAGGAGAACCTTATGAATATAACAGATTACGGACCACTGAAAGAAACCAAGTCTCATTTTGATTCAGATTTTTTATATAACACTTACCTATGCTCTATACCGCTTGATTTTGCGGAAGTTCCGCTTCACTGGCATAATGAGATGGAGCTTATATACATCAAGAAGGGACGCATGATTGTAAGCGTTGACCTTGAGTATTCTGTTGTAAATGCTGGAGATATTGTTGTTGTCATGCCTGGACATATCCATTCTATCATCCAGAACGAAAGTGATTCATGCGAATACGAAAATATTCTTTTTAATCTTGATATGCTTGTTAGCAGGCAGTGTGATTATGATACCGTAAGCTTTTTTAACGGAATTGCCGGCTTTAATGGGTATTGCCCTCCTGTTATCAGTAAAACTGCGCCACGCTATTCTGATTTAATTCATTATATTGATGAAGCTGATAATATATGCAAGTATTTCCCTGACGGGTACAGGCTGAAAATCCGTGCATGTCTTTTTAATTTCTTTTTTGAGCTTAATGCACATTTTTACACGCATACGGATATGCCTGTACACTTGTCTGATGATAAGATGGATAAGCTGAAACTGGTACTTAATTATATTGAAAAGAACTTCGCGCGTGCAATATCCATTGAAGAGATTGCGCAGTGGTGTCATTTCAGCCAGTCGCATTTTATGAAGTTTTTTAAGAACTGCACCGGCACATCTTTTATCACTTACTTAAACGACTACCGGCTTATTATTGCTGCAAGAATATTAAAAACCACAACCCAGCCGGTTATTATAGTGGCTTCGGATTGTTGTTTTGATAATATATCTTACTTTAATAGAAAATTCAAAGAAAAATATGGTGTTTCTCCGAGGGAATTCAGGAAATAAGGTGTTATTAATATAATCTGTTTTTTACATATTCTTCAAATCTTGGCAGTGCCATTGCTATTTTTCCATACTGTCTTGTATCTATAACGCCCTTTCGCTTTAAACGGTCACGGTACACAGAGAATAATTCTGGCTTCATGTCAAGCTTTTCACGAATATCTTTTACTGACTGATAACCGCTCTCAGATATAACGCTAAGTATTTCCTTATCTTTAGATGATAACTCTGCCCATATCTTACTGTATACATATTCATCTAAATACTGATCATACTCTGGCATAATATCTTCAAGTGTATGATCTTTTCTATTATCCCAGTAAAGATATCCAAGCACCTGAAACGCAAATGGATATCCTCTTGTAAGAAGTGTCATCTTGTCAGCCATTTCATCATTAATATCAAATATTCTCATGTAATGGCTTTTAATAGCTGTATAATTAAGCGGCTCTAATATAATCTTAGGTGCTCTGTATAAAAATGTAAGTGACTTTTCATTCTGTAAATCATATATATTCTCATACAATCCTGTCATCAAAAGATATATAGGATATTCTTCTCTTAAAAATATCTGAAATGAACTTGCAAATATTTTAATATTCTCTGAATTAATAACCTCATCAATTGTTATAAGAAGCCTTTTCCCCAGACGTTTTATGTGAGAAAGCATTATCTCAATAACATTTTCAATATCAGTAACAGGAACAGCATTCTCTACTGTTACCCCCAGTCCAAATACTGAAAAGTCAAGCTTTGCTTTAACAAATACTGCATGCATTTCTGGAATTGCATATATCTTTGCTGCCAGACTCTGTAAAAGATCACGGTTAGGATTAAGCTCAACTACTATCCATTCATCTGACCGTTTTCGTATCTCTGACGCAATGTTAGTCATCATTACAGTTTTTCCTGAACCTCTTACTCCTGTAATCATATATATCTGATTAGGCGATTCTTCCGCTGTAAAATCTCCAATTATTCTCTCTGTCTGTGCAATTCTCGAAATATACTGCACTGGTTTTTTCCCAAATGATAATGTAAACGGATTATTCATGCGCAGCCTCCTATATAAGTTTA
>OGLC01000362.1_pt1 | contig 36377 bp, 35 predicted proteins | sample 1572751 | NCBI WGS metagenome assembly OGLC01 (sample SAMEA2581897, study PRJEB24529) | metagenome | biome: Human gut stool | place: China | collected 2011
TGCAACTAAAATGGCTCTTTATGCTCCTTTCATTTTTTTTTGATAGAAAATTTTTTCTAATGTAAAAATTACAGCTGGTAAAAGTACTTGAGCGAACATTCCAGGCTCTCCTGCCATTGAACTAACTTGTAACAAGTTTGCTGATAAAGAATAATTATTACTTATACCCCATATATTATATGGTTTTATAAAAATATTAATTTTAAAAATATAATATATTATTCCTTGAAGTATCCCTAAATATGAAAAAATTATCCCCATTTTCATATAACCTTTCCAGAGCTTTTCTATTGAATAATACTTAAACAAATTAAAATAACTTAAAATCATAATTCCACAAACAACACTTTGTTGTATCATCTTTTCATATCCATAACCATTTTTTGTTAAAATAATTAATGAATATATATTTAAAATAAAATATATTAACAAACTTTTTTTATTTATCCATATTTTTCTTCTTTGTAAATAAATAAAAATTATTAAAACAATACTAACAATAAACTGTAATCTTGTAACAACATCAAATAAATATACCGTAAAAAAAACAAGTCCTAGCACTTTATCCCCTTTTTTCTAATTTTTAATACTATTTTTTCTTTTAATTCAGCTTTTTTATAAAAAAACTGAACTTGGCAATAATCTCTTAGTATTTCTCTTGCATATGGCAAACCTATTGCAAAAATTTCTAAACTAAAATATTGAGCCTCAATTAAAGGTAATCCTAAAGTTTCTATATAACTAGAAAATATCATTAAATCTGAACTTTTATAGTAACTTAGTACTCTTTCATATGGTATTTTTCCTATTAATTTAACTATATTTCCTAGCTGATATTTTTTTATTAATTTATCTAACTCTAAATTTTCTCCTTCAGAAAAAGTAAAAATACACTCCACTTTTTCATCTAAATTTTCTATTTCTTTCTTTAATTCTCCCAAACTTTCTATTATAACTTTGTGATTTTTATAAATTAATGGAGTAGCTGGATAAAATATCCTATATTTATTTTTAGAAATTATATCTATTTTTTTTATATCTGGTATTTTTATTAATGGCTTATCTAATAATATATTATCAATTAGGTAATTAAATTTTTTTGAAAATCCTTCTTTAACCCATTGAGTTTGAACAATTACTTTCTCTACTCTATTTAAATATTGCTTTATAAAAAATGGATAAATATTTTTATAAAACCAATATTTTTGTTCTTCTTTCTTAAAAAAATTCCATTTTTTTTCACTTAAAGGAATAGCTTGATGAAAATATAGTAATTGTGGAATATTTTTAGGTAAATTTACTCCAGTATTTTGAATTGATAAAAATAAATTTGCTTCTATCTCATTAATTTTTAAATATTTTTTTAATCCATAGTTATCCCAAAAAATTCTTTGTTTAAAACTCTGTTTCTCTATAATTATAATTTTTATATTCTCTTTTTCAAATTTTTTTAATTCTTCTAATGAAACAAAAATATAAAATTTATTATTACATTTACTATTATAGATAGTTTCAAGAAAATTTTTTAATATAGTCAATGCTCCACTTTCTTTTGCTGCCGGATTATTTACTATTATAGTTTTCATAATTTTCTCCTAAAAATTTGCCATTTCTTCTACCATTTTTTCATAACTACTAACTTTATAATTAAAATCTTTTCTTGTATTTATCAAACTTTTATCAGAATAATAATCTTTATATTCCTCAATCTCTATGCCTTTTTTAGTGTATTTAGCAAATAACTTTAATAATTCATATTTTGATATTTTCTTATTATTTACAAGATGATATAATCCTGTTAAATTAGTTTCAAAAGAGGCTTCTATTGCCTTTGCTAATTCTAATGTAGTTACTCCAGACCAAAATACATTTGAATATCCTTTTATTTTCCCTTCTTGTTTAGTAAACCATTTAAATAATCCTATTCCATTTTCATTTTCATCTGGTCCTACAATAGAAGTTCTAAATGTTAAAGTTCTATCATTATTTACTTCTCCAATAGCTTTTGATCTTCCATAATAACTATCTGCATCTCTGAAATCATTTTCTACATAATTTCCTTTTTTTCCAGAGAACACACAATCAGTTGTTATATGTATTAATTTATAATTATATTCTTTTGATAATCTATCCAAATAATGTGGAAAATATCCATTTACATATATTGCTATATCTGGATTTTCTTCTGCAAACTGATTTAAGATTCCTACACAATTAATTACAAAATTTGGTTTTACTTCTTTTAAAATTTTATTTAACTCTTCTTTATCAAAAGCATCTAAATGAAATTCTTTTTCTTTCTTTTCTGCTTCTCCTTTTCTAAAAGTACAGTAAACCTCATATCCTTTACTTAATAGATATTTTCTTATAGTCTGTCCTGCCATGCCTTTAGAACCAATTATTAATATCTTTTTATCCATTATTTTTCCCCCATATTACTCTATTTACAATATTCGTATAACTTCTTATAACTTTTATAACTTTATCTGATACATTGTTATCTAAATAGTCATAGGGTTCTACATTTCTATTTTCATCCTTAAACATCTCTGTAGCTATTTCTAAAGAAGATAATATTTCATCTTTTTTTATTCCAGCTAATATTATATTTCCTTTATCTATTACTTCTGGTCTTTCTGTACTTGTTCTTATAGAGATTGCTGGAAATTTTAAAATAGCTGATTCTTCACTTAATGTTCCACTATCTGAAAGCACACAGAAAGAGTTCTCTTGTAAATTACAGTAATCAAAAAATCCAAATGGTTTTAATTCTCTTACCAACGAATTAAACTTTATATTTCTTTCTTTTAATTTTTTTTGAGTTCTTGGATGAACAGAAAAAATTATAGGCATCTGATATTTTTCAGCTACACTATTGATACTTTCAACTAAATTATTAAAATTTTTCTCATTATCTACATTTTCTTCTCTATGAGTACTTAAAAGAATATACTTATTTTTTTCTAAATTTAATTTTGTTAAGATATTACTTTTCTCTATTTTCTCTTTATTTACTTCTAACACTTCTGTCATAGGAGATCCTGTTACAAAAACATGTTCTTTTCTAAATCCTTCTGATAATAAATATCTCCTACTATTTTCTGTGTATGGAAGATTTATATCACTTATATGATCTACTATTTTTCTATTTATTTCTTCTGGTAAATTCTGATCAAAACATCTATTACCAGCTTCCATATGAAAAATAGGTACTTTTAATCTCTTAGCAGCAATAGCTGATAAAGCACTATTAGTATCACCAAGGAGTAACAAAGCATCTGGTTTTTCTTTTAATAGTACCTCATAGGATTTAGCAATAATATTTCCAATAGTTTCTCCTAAATTATTTCCAACTGAACCTAAATAATAATCTGGTTCTCTCAATTCCAAATCATCAAAAAATACTTTGTTTAATGTATAATCCCAATTCTGTCCTGTATGAACTAATATATGATCAAAATATTTATCTGCTTTTTTTATAATTTCTGATAATCTTATAATTTCTGGTCTTGTTCCTAAAATAGTCATTAACTTTAATTTTTCCATCTATTTCACTCCAAACTCTTTTAAATCATCTTGGATTTCAGTTAATTCAAAAAGCATATTTTTTAATTCTTCTTCATTTAATCTATAAGTATTATGAGAATTATATTCTTCTGCTTGAGTTATAACTTCTTGTCCTTGTTCAAAATATTTAGAATAATTTAAGTCTCTATCATCTGCTGGTACTCTAAAATAATTTCCCATATCAATAGCTCTTACTCTTTCTTCCTTAGTCATAAGAACTTCATATAGTTTCTCTCCATGTCTAGTTCCTATTATTTTTACTTCATGCTCTGGTCTATTAAATAGATTTTTTATAGTATGAGCTAGTAATTCTATTGTTGCTGCTGGAGATTTTTGAATAAATAAATCTCCACTTTTTCCATTTTTAAAAGCAAATAGCACTAAATCTACTGCTTGATCTAAGCTCATCATAAATCTAGTCATTTTAGGGTCAGTTATTGTTATTGGATTTCCTTTTCTCATTTGATCTATAAATAATGGAATTACAGAACCTCTTGAAGCCATTACATTTCCATATCTAGTCAAACATATAGTAGTCTCACTATCTTTTAAGTTTCTTCCTTTAGCTACTATTACTTTCTCCATTAGTGCCTTAGACATTCCCATAGCATTTATAGGATAAGCAGCTTTATCTGTACTTAGACATACTACTCTTTTTACACCACTAGCTATAGCAGCATTTAATACATTTTCAGTCCCTAATACATTTGTTTGTACAGCTTGTATTGGATAAAATTCACAAGATGGAACTTGTTTTAATGCAGCAGCATGGAATACAAAATCTACTCCTCTCATCGCATCTAAAACAGAGTTATAGTCTCTTACATCTCCTATATAGAATTTTAGTTTAGGATTATTATATATCTTTCTCATATCATCTTGTTTCTTTTCATCTCTTGAGAAAATTCTAATCTCTCCAATATCTGTTTTTAAAAATCTTCTTAATACAGCATTTCCAAAAGAACCTGTACCACCTGTTATTAATAATGTCTTTCTTGTAAATATACTCTCCATTACTCTATCTCCTTTATAAAAATTTCATAAGCTTTCTCTATATCAAAATCTTTTTTATATATGCTTTTTAAATACTCCTTTGAATATTTAGTTGATTCAATATTTTTTAAAAATTCTTTAAACTTTAAAGTTGTTTCTTCTAATTCTCCTGCCTTACTCCAAATTCCTATTTGATTATCATCAATATATTTTCCAACACCTTTAGCTGCTGATTTATCTAACATAGCAAACATTGGCAAACCTAACTTTAAATAAGCTGTAACTTTTGTTGGAAAATTAGGCACTGTATTTTTTTCACTCAAACATATCAGCCCTGCATTCATTTCACTTACTAAATTTTCATATTCTTCTCTTGGAACTACATTTAATATTTTTACATTTGTTATTTTTTCTTTTTCTACTCTTTTTTCTAATGAAAGTTTATCTTTTCCATCTCCTATTAGCAAAAACTTTATCTCTTTATCATTTATCATATTTTTGGCTAAATCTAATAAGTTATCTAATTTTTGAAGCATTCCCATATTTCCGCCAAAAATAAAAACCTTTTCGTTTTGACTATATCCATATTTTTCTCTTAAATTTAAATTCTTTAAATCTTCGCTTTGAATATATTCTGGATTTCTAATAAATAAGATATCCTGTTCTTTTTTATAATTATTTTTTAAAATATAATTTTTAGCCTCATCACAATTACAAATTATTTTATCTACATATTGATATAATTTTTTCTCTTTATTTTTCATATGATTAAAAATCAAATTATTTTTTATTATTCCCATATCTTTTGCTGTTTGTGGCATAATATCCCATAAAAATAAAACATTTTTACAGGAATAGTAATTTGTCAGTGACTTTATTAAATTTAAATTTGACATAAACGGAGTATAACTAACTATATAATCAACATGTATATCTTTAAAATATCTTTTTATTTCTTTATTCATCAAAAATGGAGTTGAAAGAATAGTACATATTTTTTCTATCAGATTATATTCCTTTGTTCTATTTCCTGTTTTTACATATAAAATCTTTGCTCCTTCCTCTTGATACAAATGAGTTTCTTCTTTCATTCTTCTTTCTGTTGGAGTAGCTACATATACATTATGACCTTTTTCAATTAATTTTTTTATAAAATCTTTTTCTAAACATGTATTTTTTTTACCTTTTGGAAATTTATGTGTTAAAAATAAAAAATTCATTAGCATGCTCCTTTTTTATAAATTACATTCTTTATTGTCTTAACTATTATTACCACATCTAACCACAAGCACCAGTTCCTATAATAGTACTCATCTAATACCAATCTCTCATCAAAATCAGTATCACTTCTTCCATGTGTTTGCCACATTCCTGTTATTCCTGGTTTAGCCTGTATTATCTTTTCATAATAATGTTTCATATCTTTTTTCTCTCTAAAGAGATAAGGTCTAGGTCCTACAAAGGACATCTCTCCCTTTAATACATTTATAAATTGAGGAAACTCATCCATAGAAGTCCTTCTTAAAAAATCTCCTATCTTAGTAACTCTAGGGTCATTTTTTAACTTCTTATTCTTCTCATATTCCTCTCTTATTTTTTCATCCTTAGCCATCATCTCTTCTAAGATTTTATCTGCACCTACTACCATACTTCTGTATTTATATATTTTTATCTTTTTACCTCTATGTCCTATTCTCTCTTGAGTAAAAAATAGTCCAGTTTTTCTTTCTTCTTTATCAGTTTTTAAATATACAAATATAGTCAATGGTATCAATGATAGTGTACCTATTAATCCTATAAAGAAATCTACAACTCTTTTTATAACTCTTGTTATTCCTTTAACAAAGTTTATCTTAGCTGAAATTACCATTATTCCATCATAATTTTCAACTTGAGAATTAAAAGTAAATGTTCCACAAAATCTTGGAATAAACTTAATTTTATCTACTCTACCATCTAGTTTATTAATTATCTCTTCCATTTGCTCATTGTCTGCTAATGGTAAAGCTATAAGTACCTCATTTACCTTATTCTCATCTAAGATTTTATCCAAATCCTCATAAGTACCTATCACTCTATCTTTTTCTACATGTACATCTTGGTTTACTCCCTCTATACTATTAGCCGAGATATATCCAAGTAGTTTATACATAGTAAAGGTATTATTATCTCTTATTATCCTTGTTATTTGATTAGCGGTATTTCCTATCCCTATTATCAACAAGCTCTTCTCAAGATTTTTTCTAAATACTGTCCTTATAAATCTAATTATGAAAATATTAAAGAATGTAAAAGTAAGTCCTACAAAAAGGTGTACAGGAATAAATTTCATACCCCAGAAAGCCAAGTCATTAATAAGCATAATTATTAGATACTCAGCATGAACTAATAGGAGTTTTCTCAATTCTTCCCATATTAGAATAGTTTTAAAAGAATACATATTTTTGGTTAAATTTAAAGCCAGATAAATAAAAAATGTATTATACATTATTCTATCTGGCACATCAAACAGTTCATTCACTACAAAATAGAAGATAAACTGCATTATTATCATTACAACTTTTGCTACCTGTCTTTTCATAAAAAATTCTCTCCAATTCCCAATTTATTTTTAATATTTTTTTAAACAAATGAAAAGTACTGACACTTCTTACTCCTCACTACTCAAGACTTTCTATCCCTCTCTAAAGAGAGATAGCCCAATCTTTTTCATTTAAAGTTTTCACTATTACTAGTTAGGTTCATGTCAAAACCTAATAATTTACTCTTTATAATCTAGTTTTCTTTCAATTATCTCCACAAGCATTCTAGGAGCCCTATTCCCTCTCTTACCACTCCTAGTTATCTTCACTCTTCTCTCTTTTCCCTTAGAGTAAATCTCCTCTTGCACACTTTCTAGTTCCTCTATCTCTACCCTATCTCCAAGGCTTAGTATCTCATTACTCAAGCACTCATGTTGGTACTTTCTCACATCACTCTGTTTTCTATATACCTCTTTTAACTCCTCTACCAGTTTTCTATGTCTTACACTGAGTGTTGATAGCCCCTCTCTTTTTCTTCTATTTATCTTCTCGATGAGCTCTCTTCTTCTTACCTCTAGTGAGTAGATTTTATCAGCTAGCTCTATCTCCTTAGACTCTCCATCTTTTTCATAGACAAGGTACTCCTTACCTATCTTTACCTTTACTTCTCCACTACCTACTCTTTTTCTATACTCTCCAGTTTTCTTATCTATATCTCTAGGTGGCATACCTTTAAAAACTATCTGTGTATAGTATTTGAGTTTCCCACGAATATTTTTTCTAATAAGTCTACAATAGGCTATCTCACTTTTAAGAGCCTCTTTCTCATAGTAGTTTTCCTTATCAATTAGAACTTTTAATCTAAGTCCTTTCCAATCTATATATCCATCTATATATCTAATCCCTGTTCCATTGGATTTTCCCTCTAGGGATTTAAAATCATCTTCCTGTTTAAAATGTACTTTCTGCCCACTTCCATACATCATCTTTTCAAAAGCTCTCCACACCTGTGAAGCTATCTTTTGAGCTGTAAAGGAATCTATATTCTGCTTAAAAAATTTCTGCATATCCTTTACTTCTTTATGAAAAGCATACTCTGTAAATCCACTCTCTTTTCTAATTGTTTCTAGCTTTTTATACAGTGGTTTTTTCTTCTCAGTATTAGCTATCTCATGAAGTAGCTCTCTATATACTCTTTGCTTTCTCATCTCATCATATTTTTTCATCATCTTTCCCAAAAGAGAGTTGTATATATCCCTACCTATCCTAAATCTTTTTTCAAGGACATCCTCTTGATACTTCTCTACTTTCAAAGGAAATTGAACTATATAGTTAGCCAAAAAAACTCCTCCTTTTTTGAGTTCTTTTTATACTGAAAAAGCGTACTTTAAGTATATGTAATCAATTTATTTTACCCTTTTTTCTATTTTATGTCAATAGCCTTAACCTAAATAAGTAGAACTTTTTTTAAAAAATTATAATTTTTAAAACAAATTTTTAATACGTAAATTCGCTTTTTCAGTAAAATATGTACTTTTACAAAAAATAAAAAAAGATAGATTATGCACCTTTCAAATTTTACATAATCTATCCTTTATCTACGGAAGTGATTTAATTTTTTTATTTAGATCGCTTCCAATTTTCTCTTTTTTCTAAAATAAAGATTAAACTTCTAGTAAAAATAATTACATTGTTTCCATAATGCCTACTTATTATCTCATCATTAGCTATCCTTTGGTATATGGACCTAGTACTTTTCTTTAGATAGCTAGCTACTTCCTCTACTCTACACCACTCACCTAAACTTCTTACCATCTCTTCTGCCAATAATTGGTCTTCTTCAGAAAGTTCCTTTAATCTTTTTAAAATATAAAGTTCAGTTGGATTTTGTATATTTACCATAGAATAGCCCCCTTTTAATTTTATAATAAAATATGCCTTAATCAATATATACTATATTTTTTGTACTTTTTCAAATTTTATCTCATTAATTTTTCCTCTATCCTCACCATCCTCTCCTCTATTCTCTTAATTCCATCTATCATATTCCTTCTATTCTCCTCCTCCAATCTCTCTAAAAGTTTTTTCTCTCTTTCCCAAATCTCTTTGTCTATCTTTCTATCTAATAGAGAGAGTATAAATTTATGATAACCTATAAATAGTGCCACTATTCCACTCAATATTTTTATATACTCCATATTTACCCCCACTCATTTGCTCTTTTTCCTATCCACATCATATACTTTATATAGCTATGCTTTTTCATTTTAAACCTCCTTTTTTTATTCACTCTGTTACTTTATTTTTCTATACCTCCTTTTCTACTTCTTCAAATACTGCTTGATAGATTCTGTCATCTAGCTTACTATCTGTTCTTTTTACTAGTTCCTCTAGTAATAGTATCACTATCCTTTCTATCACTCTTGTAGCAAACCATTTACAGATAAAATACTTTACAAATTTGATTGCCATATCCAATGCTTTTCCCATTCTCTCCCTCCTCTCCTTTTTGACTTTCTGTTGACTTTATGCTATAATCTAATTACCTAGAACCCGTTGGGGTACTTATAGTGTTATTTGATTAAGCTTAGAATATTAGCCCTAATTTTTATTGGGGCTTTTATTCTGCCCTTAAGCAAGGTAGACAAATAACACTATAAGGAGGTACAGAAATGACTGTTACTATTGAACAGCTAACTATTAATTTTGATGGTGGAGTAATTCTTCTAGGTGGATTACTTATTATCGTTATTATATGGTTAGTTGGTAAGTACAGATAATTCTGACCTCATACCCTACGGGGTCTTTTTATATTCGGTACTACTTCAATTCTATGTGAGGGTTGTCCCAGCCCCAGTCATATCCAAACCTCAATTTTAACCCCAACATCTTACCAGCCTTTTTAAAACTCTCTATTAAAATATACCATCTGTCATCTGTTAAACTATCATCACTCTCCCATCCCACATAATGCACATCTATTGCTTTTCCATCTTGATGTTTACTTCTATTTACTACCCCATCACATTTACTTTTTCCTAATTTATAGTACTCTTTTTGTTTTTTCTCACTTCTTACCCCCTCATTTACAAAAAAATCCACTGGAGATATTGCCAAAGCATATCCTACCAACAGTACTAACCTACTATCTACTCCCTCTAATTTTTTCTTACTCCTTACACTTGCCTTATTCATATATCCTCCTACATAATAAAAGGGAGAAATTCCCTAAGTGAGTTTTGCTCTACACTTCAAGTAATTTCTCCCTACCTTACCTCATTAAATAACTCTTATAACTTCTAAACTCCTTCAGGATGCTCTGATATATAAGTTTCCAATGCCACTAATATCTCCTTGTTCTCTGCTATTGTTGCCAATGAGCTTTGATATCCCTTTAGTTCTTTTTCTGCTGCTGCTTGCCACTCCTCATATGATTCGTATGGACTTTCCTCTGCCATAGGTTCTGAGGCTTCTTTCAACTCTGCTATATGTTCTATCACTGCTGTCATATCAAATATATTTGCTTCTATTGCCTTCTCCCTTTTTATAGAATTTTTTAGACTCTCAATCTCCTTTTGAACTGTTGTTACTACTGACATACTACATTCCTCCTTTAATTTTTTATTTTGACTTTTTAGATTTATTAGGTAATCATGATTCCTACACATATGGTAACATTTTTCTTTTCTCAATACCAGTATCTAAGACTTATTACAACTTACTACCACTTACTCTATTTATTCTTTTAAAAGCTCATAAAATCTTTGTTTATTAACTTTTCTACGACTTTTTCCTTCCACTTTTATAGGGTAACACATCTCAACTATTCTATCCCTTATTCTATTCTTTCCTTTTGCAGAAAATCTTCTAGCTATCTCACATCTATTCTCATCTTCATCAAATTCCAAATTAGTAGAGATAATTAAAGGTTTTCCACATCTATATCTACTATCTATGAGATTATATATTTTCTCTGCTCTCCAACTTGCATTTTTATCCTCAAGAGATTTTTCTACTCCAAAATCATCTATTATCAATAAATCACAATTTTCTACAATTTTTAGCAACTCCATCTCCCCTTGTCCCCACTCTTTAGTGAGCTTGAGTAAATATAATCCCAGATTTATTACAAATACACTCTTTCCTCTACTCATTAGATAATTAGCTATACAGGCAGTAGCAAATGTTTTCCCTACTCCTACTCCTCCATAAAATATTATCCCTATATCCATTTTCTTTTCCATAAAACTTTTAGCATAACGAAGAGCTACCTTCATATATTTTTCACTCATATCAGCTATTTCAAAGGTACTTTTTAAAAATTTACTATCCACTACAGAGATATCCCTATATTTTTTAACACGATTTTTTATAGATTCAGCTTGTTGTTTTCTTATCTCTTCTTCTCTTTCTCTCTCTTTTATTTTTTCCAAGCAATCACAACTAGGAATATACTCTATATACTTTCTAATAAATTCTGGCAGATACTCAATCCCTTCACTCTCATTTTTTACATACTCTTTTCCACAGTATTGACACTTCATACTCTCCCTCCTAATTTCTATCAAATAATTCTTCACTACTAAATAGTTCAGGAATATCATCTCTATTATCAGGATTACTATTTAAAAACTCTTCTAACTCTCTATCTCTTTTCTTCTCATTCTCACTCTCTTTCTTTTCACACTTCTTTTCCCTCTCAAAATACACTCTACTATCCCTATTTTTAAAACTTCCATTGAGAGCTTTTTTCAAATTCTCCAGTTTAAAAATTGTATTAACACTCATATTATTTTTTACAAACTCTGATTCTCCCATTATCTCCAATGCTTTAAAAACTCCACTTGCTCCCAATTCTCCATAGGCTTTTAAAATTATATGGTTATCTGGGGGAAATTCAAAACTAGGTAATCCCATCTGATTATATCTCTCTAAAATTTCTCTTATTACAGGAAATTTTTCACTCTCTTTTTGTGAGTGTGTGTGTAATATATAATCTTCTTGTACTAATCTACTTGTATTAATCTTCTCCAGATTTTTATTGGTACCCCCTATAATCTCTTTTTGAGAGTCTCCTAAATTTTTTTGTGCTATTTCCTCTAATTTTTCTTTACACTCCTCTTTTTCCTCACTCTTCTCCTCTTCCAAAATTCCATCTTCCTTACACTCTTTTACACTTTCACTAACAATTTTTTCTTGTATCGTCTCTATCTCTTTTTTTATCTCCTTTCTCTTTACAACATATATTCTTCTCTCCTGTCTCTTCTGTCCCTCTATCTCTCTTATCACATACTTTACCTTGAGGTACCCACACTTAATAAGATTATTTATCCAAATACTTATAGAGTTTTTATGTACTCCATATAACTTTGAAAAATATTGATTTGTTGCATAGCAATACCCTTTAATATTTATCAGAGCTGTTATCTCTGCATACAAAATTTTCTCTGAAGGTTTAAGCCTCTCATCATATCTCACACTTGCTGGTATCACTGCAAAATAACTTGGTCTTTCCATAATAATTAACCCCCCTATAATTTTTTTATTACTGTATATATACATTATCATTTTTATTTTTACAATTCCACTAGCTAAAACTTACTACTGCTCACTACTACTCACTTCCAATTTTTACAAAAAATAAAAAAGAGTAGCCTTTCAAATCTATTTTTGAAATCTACTCTCTTTTAATTTATAAGATTTTTTTTAGACTATTCTTCTCTATTACATCTAATTTTATAGAAATATTCCCATATATATTGGCAAATGAATAACTCCATCTTTTACCATTAAATCTTTTTGGTATAGAATATATGAGTTATTTATTCTTTCACTATATTTCTTTCTAAATTTATCAAGAGAAGAGTGTTGTCTGTAAGTAGAGGATTTGACCTCTATCACTGCTAGTTTTTTTATATTTTTCTTATCTTTTATAAGAAAATCCAGCTCCATATTATTTTCTTTATTTTCTTTATCATACCTTGAATAAAAAAATAGTTTATGCCCATTTGTTCTTAATATTTGAGCTACAATATTCTCCATAATCATTCCTTCATTTATATTCAATTTATTAAAGAGAATCGCTTTATAAATCTCATTATCAGTATAACTTCCATCCATAAAAGTTTGAGTAACAAGAAGTCCTGTATCCATTAAGTAACATTTCCTAGTTGAATAATCACTATTCAGATTAAGTCCTACATTTGGATCAGTTGAATTATAGCAAGGATTAACAATCATAGCATCATTTAACCACATGAAAGAATCCTCATACTCTCTATATCTAGCCTCTTTTGATATAGAACTCAACTTATATTTCTTTTCTTTTTTAGATAGCTGACTTGGAATCTCATCAAAAATAGATATTACTTTATTCTCATATCCTTTAGCAAATTTACTAATATCATTTCTATATAAAGTTAAAATATCTCTTTTTATCTCGTCAACATTAGCAAAATCTTTTGTAGCAATATATTCATTTACAGCTTGCGGCATTCCACCAACTAAAATATACTGTCTAAAATCATTCATTACTTTTCTATGTAGTGCTTGCCCTAGCGGCTTTTTCTCATCAAAACACATTTTTAAAAATGGAATTGTTGTAGTATCTCCTAATGCCCATAAAAACTCTTCAAAATCAAGTGGATACATTTGAATATGTTTCTCTTCTGATGGAAGTATTATATTTTCTGTATTTCTTTTAAGTGACAATAAAGATCCTGTTTCTATATAATCATATCTACCATCTTTCACTAAATATTTTATCAATTGCCTTGCTTTAGGAAACTGTTGAACTTCATCAAATACAATTAAACTTTCTCTTCTAAAAAGTTGTACTCCATAAAAAGCTGACAATTTTATAAAAAATAGATCTAAATTACTACTTTCATTTTCAAATAAATCAACTATTTCTCTTGAAATATTTCCAAAATCAATAATTAGATAGCTCTTATACTCATTTTTTCCAAACTCTTCACAAAGATAGCTCTTTCCTATTCTTCTTGCCCCATCTATTAGTAATGCTGACTTTCCTTGAGATTTTTCTTTCCATTCAAGTAGAGAATTATATAATTTTCTCTTAAGCATGTTATCACCTCAAAATATAACAATCACGTTTTCTTATATTTTATTATATCATTTTTTCACGTTTTCTTATATATTTTTCCAAATTTTTTTCACGTTTTCTTATTTATATAATTGATTAACTAATAAAAAAGAGTAGAAAATATTGTAAATTCTTAAGTTACAATAACTCTCCACTCTTTATCTTTAAGTATTTTTATATTAACTTTCTATTATTTTATACTTTTCCAAACTTCTTTTAAATTAAGAAAATTTTATTGTATAATATCAATAATAAAATTAATCTAGGAGATATTTATGGAAAAAATAAAATTAAGTTGTGAAATGGATTTTACTCTAAAATTGATAGGTGGAAAATATAAACTTTTAATACTATATTTTTTATTAGAAGATGAGAAGAAAAGATTTAATGAACTTTTATCTGCTATAGGTAGCATTTCTAAAAAAACTCTTACTAATCAGTTAAGAGAGTTAGAAAATGATGGTTTAATTCAAAGAAAAATATATCCAGAAGTGCCACCTAAAGTAGAATACTCTCTTACAGAAAAAGGAAAATCTCTATCTGATATTTTAAACCTTTTATGTGAGTGGGGAGAAAAGAATTTAGATAGAGATATTTATGAAATTACTAATCCTCAATGTAAATAAAAAAACAACTCTTTTGAGTTGTTATTTACATATGGAGGCGACGACCAGATTTGAACTGGTGAATGGAGATTTTGCAGACCTCTGCCTTACCGCTTGGCGACGTCGCCATATTTAGTTGTTAGTCAGTGGTGCCCAAAGGCGGAATCGAACCACCGACACGGGGATTTTCAGTCCCCTGCTCTACCGACTGAGCTATCTGGGCATATTTTATGGCGGAAGATCAGAGATTCGAACTCTGAAGCCTTGCGGCGCCGGTTTTCAAGACCGGTTCCTTACCAATTAGGATAGCCTTCCAGCCTTAGAAACACTTATTTAAATAATGGTACCCCGTAGGGGAATCGAACCCCTGTTTCCAGAGTGAAAATCTGATGTCCTTACCACTGAACGAACGGGGCAGTGGTGGATCCAGCTGGAGTCGAACCAGCGACCACTCGGTTATGAGCCGAGTGCTCTGACCAACTGAGCTATGGATCCAATTTTTTATGGCGTGTCTGAAGAGATTCGAACTCCTGACCCACGCCTTAGAAGGGCGTTGCTCTATCCAGCTGAGCTACAGACACATAAATGGTGCGTCATACAGGATTTGAACCTGTGGCAACACGATTAAAAGTCGTGTGCTCTACCAACTGAGCTAATGACGCATCTTTGGAGCGGGAAACGAGGGTCGAACTCGCGACATTCAGCTTGGAAGGCTGACGCTCTACCAACTGAGCTATTCCCGCATCGCTCATCACAAGGATTATAATATCATAATAACAAAAATATGTCAAGAAAAAAATAAAAAAATTTTATATAAAAAATAAAGTTAAAAAATATAAGAAACTTAACCATAATACTTATAATTTTTCTATTCTAACAATATAGAATATATGTTATAATAATTAAGGAAAAATAATTAGATAGGAGAAAAAGATGAAAAAAATTTATTACAATATAGCAGGAATATTTATTCTTTTATTTACAATATTGGGAGTATATATTTTTTTTCAAGTAAAAGGAAAAGAGGAATATAATACAATACTTACAATAGAAAAAAATCAACCTCTTATGAAGTCTTTGGCACCACTTCCAAATTCTGATAGTTTTATATTTAAATTGTATTTGAGATTTAGAAATGGAGGAAGAGGAATAAAAGCTGGTCAGTATCATATTGAAGGAAGTTATTCATTAGAAGAGCTTATAAATATATTAGAGTCTGGAAAGGGAAGAATGGTAAAAGTTACTATTCCAGAAGGGTTTAGTGTAAAACAGATAGTAGAACATTTAGAAGAAATAGGTCATATAGATAGAGATGAGTTTTATGCAGAGTTAAATAGGGCAGCTGAAACCTTCCCTTATCCAACACCTAATGGGAATTTTGAAGGATATCTTTATCCAGAAACATATTTTTTACCAGAAAAATATAATGAAAAAATATTAGTAGATACTATGTTGAAAGAGTTTTTAAAAAAGTTTCCAAGTGAAAAATATCCAGATAAAGAGGAGTTTTATCAAAAATTAATAATGGCTTCAATTTTAGAAAGAGAGGCTATGGTAAAAAGTGAAAAAACTGTTATGGCATCTGTATTTTATAATAGAATGAAAAAAGGAATGACATTATCATCAGATGCAACAGTAAACTTTGTATTCGATTATGCTAAAAAAAGAATATATTATAAAGATTTGAAGGTAGATTCTCCATATAACACTTATAAATATAAGGGGCTACCTCCAGCACCTATATGTAATCCAGCTATTGATTCTGTTGAAGCAGCATATAATCCAGCAGACACTGACTATCTATTTTTTGTGGCTAAAGGAGATGGAAGCCACTTTTTTAGTAGAACATATAGAGAGCATCTAAATTTTCAAAGGAACAATAAAAAATAAGGAGTAAAAGATGAAAAAAATTGTTTTGACTGCTATAAACAGTCAATATGTACATTTAAATGTAGCAGTAAGATATTTAAAAAAGTATGTAGAAAAAAATAGTGAGATAAAATTAGATATTTATGAAACTAATATTAACAATCAACTTATAAATATAATTAAAGATTTATTTGAAATGCAACCAGATATGATAGTTTTTTCTACTTATATATGGAATAAAGAGTATGTTTTCTCTCTAAGTAAAGAGTTAAAGAAAATACTTCCAAATGTAAAGATAGCTCTAGGAGGACCAGAGGTATCTTATGAGTGGGAAAAAACTATGAGAGAAAATGAAGAGATAGATTATATCTTTACAGGAGAGGGAGAAAAAATCTTACTTAATTTCTTTACTCTAGATATCTCACAAGTGAAAGGTGTAGTATATAGAGTAAATGAGGAGATAAAATATAATGGAATAGAACCTCTTATAGAGAATTTAGATATAATTCCATTTCCATATGATGAGGAAGAATTACAAGATAGAACAAAGATATTTTACTATGAATCTTCAAGGGGATGTCCTTTCAACTGTTCATATTGTATGTCTTCAATAGATAAAAGTGTAAGATATTACTCTATTGAGAGAACAAAAGAGGATTTAAAAAGATTTATTGATTCCCCTATAAAGCTTTTGAAATTTGTAGATAGGACATTTAATCTTAGTAAAGAGAAGTATATGGCTATTTGGAAATTTTTATTAGAAAATTATAGAGAGGGAATTACTTTTCACTTTGAGATAAATGCTAATATATTTGATGAGGAAACTTTAGATTTTTTAGAAACTGTACCAAAGGGATATTTTCAATTTGAAATAGGTGTACAGACAATAGATGTTCAAGCTATGAAAAGTATAGGAAGAGTAAATAATCTGGAGAGGTTAGAGCATAATATAAGAAGAATAAGTAGAAATATTCATCTACATTTAGATTTAATTGCAGGACTTCCTTATGAAACATATGAAAAATTTAGATACTCTTTTGACTATGTACATAGTATGAAACCTGAGATGATACAACTTGGTTTTTTAAAACTTTTAAAGGGAACAAAAATGTATGAAGAGAGAGAAAAATATAATTATAAGTATTTTTCTAAACCACCATATGAGGTTTTCTCAAATGATTTTATAAGTTTTGCTGAAATAGTAAAATTAAAAAATCTTGAAAAAGTATTAGATTTTTATTATAATTCTGAGAAATTTCCAGAGAGTGTACAGTGGTTAATAGAGAATCACTATGAGAGTGCTTTCTCATTTTATGAGGATATTGCTGATTATTTTGATAAAAAAGGTTATTTAAAAGTAAGTCATAAAGAGAGTACACTTTTCACTCTTCTATATGAATTTTATTTAGAGAAAAATTTTAAAGACAGAGAGATATTTGTAGAGTATTTAAAGTATGACTACTTAATGTTAGGAAAAACAGGATTTTATCCAGAGTGGTTTAAAAGTGAGAAAGATGGAGAGCTCTATGATGAGATTATTAGAGAGGGCAACTATAAAAGTATTAGAGAGGGACATAAAAATAGCGAGCTAGAAAGATTTAGTTATAATATTTTCACTAAAGAGTTTGAAGATATATATGTGTTCTTTGATTATAGAAATAAGTCTACAAGAGTAATAAAAAATAATAGGGAAGAAAAGTAAAATTCTTTGGAAAAATACTTTGATATATGTTATAATTTTATGAAAAGAGTGATTTTATGAGTTTGTTTGAAAGAGTAGCAAGTAGAAATAAAAAGGAATCTCTGGTAGAGAATGGAGATAGAATTGTTGTTGGTTTTTCTGGAGGACCTGATTCTGTTTTTCTAGTAGAGATGCTTCTTAAACTAAGAGAGAAGATAGATTTTGATATTGTCTTAGTCCATATTAATCATCTTCTAAGAGGAGAGGAAGCACAAAGAGATGAAGATTTTTCTATAAATTATGGAAAGTCAAAAGGGCTAAAAGTTTTTGCTAGAAAGATAAATATTACTTCTCTTGGGAAAGAGAAGGGACTATCTTTAGAAGAAGCAGGACGTGAAGCAAGATATAGTTTTTATAAGGAAGTTTTAGAAAAAACCAATGGTAATAAGATAGCATTGGCTCACAATAAAGATGACCAGATAGAAACTTTTATGTTTAGACTTACAAGAGGAACAGGACTTTCTGGATTAGAGGGAATAGCTACTAAAAGGGATAGATATATTCGTCCAATATCTGAGATATATAAAAGTGAGATTGTAAATTATTTAGATGAGAATAATATCTCTTATTGTATAGATAGTACTAATTTAGAGAATGAGTTTACTAGAAATAGTATAAGAATTGATTTGATTCCATTTATAGAGAAAAGATATAATCCTAAATTTAAGGATAAGATTTTTTCTTTGATAGAAGAGATAAGAGATATAAATATCTTCATAGAAAAAGAGATAGAACAATTTTCTTATAACGAAACTATAAATATAGAGAGCATTTTAAAATTTCCTAAAAGTATAAGAGGAAAAATTTTAAGTAAATATCTATACAAATATGGTTTGGAAGTAAATAGAAAAAAAATATCTTTAATTGAGAGTATATTAGAAAAAGGTGGAAGTCAAGAGATTTCTTTAGATAGTCAATATATCTTAAAGAAAGAGTATAATATATTAAAAATCCAAAAAATAAATCTCATTAAGAATAATATTGAAGAAGTTACTTTTACAATACCTAATAAGATTAAATATGGAGATTATATAATAGAAGCAGAGTACGTAGAAAGAGGGGAGCAGAATAAAAACTGCTTTTATACAAATCTTAAATTAGGAGATACTCTTATTGTAAGAGGGAGAAAAGATGGAGATAAAATCATTCCAACAGGTATGAAGGGGGAAAAAAAGTTAAAAGAGATTTTTATAAATGAAAAAATAGGTAAGGAAAAAAGAGATTCTATTCCTCTTATAGTTCATAATGGTAATATTGTGTGGATAGCAGGAGTAAGAGGAAATGAAAAATATAATAGTACAGAAAAAAGATGTATTAAGCTAAGTGTAAGGAGGACAAAATAATTGAACGATAAGAACTTATTTGATGAAAATGAAAATCAAAAGATAGAAGAGCAAGAAAAAGATATTCAACAAGAGAAAGAAAATCAAGTTGAAGAGAAAAAAGAGGAGAAAAAGTCAGCAGAAGTAAAATCTGATGAAGAAGAGAGAAAAAAAGAGTTTGAAGATGAGGTAAAAGAGAGAAAAGAGGAGCTAAGAAATAAATTAAAAGAGGGAATGGCTCAAAACAATAATAAAAATAATAAGAACAAAGATAAGGATGAAGAGAATAAATTTAAACAATTAGGTGGAAAATTTAACTTTAAAGGTTTCATAATGTTACTATTTATAATAACATTGGTAATGTCTCTTCCTGCTATGTTATCTGATACTGGTAAAACTCCTAGCAATGAGATTTCATATACTGAGTTTGTTCAGTCTGTAAAAGATGGAAAAATTAAGAAGGTAGATGAAAAAGAGGGGTATATCTATGGATATACTGCTGATGAAAAAGAAGTATTCAGTGCTAGAATGATAACAGATAGATTAGGTGGAGATGTAAAATTAGTTGAAACTATTGAAGCTAATGGAGCAGCTATAAAATCTGTACCACCACAACAGATGCCACTACTTTTAAATGTTTTAATCTCGTGGTTCCCAATGTTACTATTAATTGGTGTATGGATATTTATGATGAATAAAATGGGAAAGGGAAATGGTGGAGGACCACAAATATTTAATGTGGGTAAATCTAAAGCAAAAGAGAATGGAGAAGATGTATCTAAGGTTACTTTTGATGATGTAGCTGGAATTACAGAGGCAAAAGTAGAGTTAGAAGAGGTTGTAAAATTTTTAAGAGAACCAGAGAAGTTTAAAAATATTGGAGCTAGAATTCCTAAGGGAGTACTTCTATTAGGAGCACCAGGAACAGGTAAAACTTTACTTGCTAAGGCAGTGGCTGGAGAGGCAAAAGTTCCTTTCTTTAGTATGTCAGGTTCTGAATTTGTAGAGATGTTCGTAGGGGTAGGAGCTTCAAGAGTTAGAGATCTATTTAATAAGGCTAGAAAAAATGCTCCTTGTATAATCTTTATAGATGAGATAGATGCTGTTGGAAGAAAAAGAGGTTCTGGACAAGGTGGAGGAAATGATGAGAGAGAGCAAACTCTTAACCAACTTCTTGTAGAGATGGATGGATTTGGAAATGAGGAAACTATTATAGTTTTAGCAGCTACAAACAGACCTGAAATCTTAGATAGAGCTCTTATGAGACCTGGAAGATTTGATAGACAAGTTTATGTAGATAGTCCAGATATTGATGGAAGAGAAGCTATCTTAAAGGTACATGCAAGAGGAAAAAAATTGTCTAAAGATGTAGACTTAAGAGTAATAGCTAAGAAAACTCCAGGATTTGTTGGAGCAGATTTAGCAAACTTATTAAATGAGGCAGCAATATTAGCAGCTAGAGAAAATAGAGAAGAGATTACTATGGAAGATTTAGAAGAAGCTTCAGAAAAAGTAAGTATAGGTCCAGAAAGAAAATCTAAAAAAGTTATTGAGAAAGAGAGAAAAATAACTGCTTATCATGAGGCTGGACATGCTGTCATGCACTATGCACTACCAAATACTGACCCTGTTCATAAAATTTCTATTGTACCTAGAGGTATGGCTGGTGGATATACGATGGCTCTACCAGAAGAGGATAGAAGTTATAAATCCAAGAGTGAATTTTTAGATGAGATGAGAATACTTTATGGGGGAAGAGCTGCTGAGCAAATAGTATTTGGAGATATTACTACTGGAGCAAGCAATGATATTGAGAGAGCTACTGCAATAGCTCATGCTATTGTAACAAGATTTGGTATGAATGAAAAATTTGGACCAATATTATTAGATAATACAAAAGAGGGAGATTACTTCCAACAAAAATATTATAGTGATGTAACAGGTAAAGAAGTAGATGAAGAGATATTAAAAATAGTAAGAACTATGTATAAAGAGACTTTAGATACTATTACCAAATACTATGATAGATTAGATGCTGTAGCTAAAGCTCTATTAGAAAAAGAACATTTAAACAGAGAAGAGTTTGAAGCTATAATGAAAGGAGAAGACATCCTTTCTGAAAAAGTAGAGGAGATAGTAGAAGAAAAAACTACTGAAGATACTTTACAAAATCAATAATCTGTGCTATAATAACAAAAGAATTTAGGCTCAGTTTTACGGTTAGCCTCGTATTACTTAGCTTAGATAATATATAATTTAGGAGGAAACTTAAAATGGCTATGAGAAGTAAAGCAGAAATAATTAAAGAGTTTGGAAAATTTGAAGGAGATACTGGTTCTACAGAAGTACAAATCGCTCTATTAACAGAGAAAATCAACCACTTAACTGAGCACTTAAGAACTCATAAAAAAGATTTCCACTCAAGATTAGGATTATTAAAAATGGTAGGACAAAGAAAAAGATTACTAGCTTACCTAACTAAGAAAGACCTAGAAGGATACAGAAGCTTAATCGCTAGATTAGGAATCAGAAAATAGTTAAATAAAATAAAAACGAGGAATTTTCCTCGTTTTTTTATTGACCGAGATTGAGTGATTATGGTATAATCTAATAGATTATTTATAGAAAATTGTGGGAGGAATAAGATGGAAACTTTATTTACAGTTCTACTATTTATCTTTGCCATTTCATTGATAGTATTAGTGCTTATACAACCAGACAGGAGCCATGGAACATCTGCAAGTATGGGATTAGGAGCATCAAACACTGTATTTGGAATATCAAAAGATGGAGGGCCTTTAGCTAGAGCAACTGAAGTTGTAGCAACACTATTTATCGTTAGTGCACTTTTATTATACTTAGTAAAATAGAGTAAAAGGCGTATTGGGTTCAATACGTCTTTTTTATAGGTAGATGATAGAATGACAAATAATCTATTTGGAAATAATTATGAAGTAGTAAAGCCTTTAGCTATGAAGTTACGTCCACAAAGTTTAGAGGATTTTATAGGGCAGGAAAAACTTTTAGGAAAGGGAGGAATACTTAGAAAACTTATAGAAAGACAAAATATCTCTAATTCAATTTTTTATGGACCACCTGGTTGTGGAAAAAGTTCTCTAGGAGAGATAATTTCTAAAAGTATCAATAGTAATTTCGAAACTTTAAATGCCACTACAGCTTCTTTAAATGACTTGAGAGAAGTAGTAGAGAGGGCTAAAAAGAGTATAGAGTTTTATGGCAAGAAGACAATACTTTTTTTAGATGAGATACATAGGTTTAATAAGATGCAACAAGACGCTCTTCTTTCTCATTGTGAAAATGGAACTATTACTCTTATAGGAGCTACTACTGAAAACCCTTATTATTCTCTTAATAATGCCTTACTTTCAAGAGTTATGATTTTTGAATTTAAAGCTTTAGAGAGGAAAGATATTGAGAAAATAGTTAGAAGAGGAATAGAAAAATTAGAGTTAAAAGATGTATCAGATGAAATAATAGAGTGTATTTTAGATATATCTCAAGGGGATAGTAGAATAGCTTTAAATTATCTTGAGCTCTATAAAAATAGTTGTACAGATTTGAAATTAGAAGAGGTATTAGAAATCTTTAGAACAAGACAAGCTTCATATCATAAAGCTGAAGATAAATATAACTTAATTTCAGCTATGATAAAGAGTATGAGGGGAAGTGACCCAGACTCAGCTCTTTATTGGCTAGGGAGATTACTTGCTGGAGGAGAGGACCCAAGATATATAGCTAGACGCCTTGTGGTACATGCTAGTGAGGATATAGGAATGGCTAATCCAGAGGCTATGCTTGTAGCTAATAGTGCTATGATGGCAAGTGAAAGAATAGGTATGCCAGAAATTAGAATAATTTTAGCTCAAGCTGTAATCTATATAGCTATTTCTACTAAGAGTAATTCTTGTTATATGGGAATAGCTAAAGCTTTAGAGGATATTGAAAATGGAGATATGGAAGCTGTTCCACAAAATATTTGTCATAATCCAAAGGGATATTTATATCCACATGATTATCAAGGAAATTTTGTAAAACAAAAATATAGTAATAAAAAAAGGAAATATTATATTCCTGGAGATAATAAAAATGAAAAACTCATAAAAGAAAAGTTAGAAAAATTATGGGGAAAATAGAAGAGGTGAAGTAATGAAACTTATAAAAGCTGCTAGAGGAACAAAGGATATTTTTGGAGAAGATGCAGTAAAATATACATATATATCTAAGACAGCTCAAGAGATATTTGAAAGTTATGGATATACATTTATAAAAACTCCAATATTTGAAGAGACTGATTTATTCAAAAGAGGAATTGGAGAGGGAACAGATGTAGTAGAGAAAGAGATGTATACTTTTAAGGATAGAGGAGATAGAAGCTTAACTTTAAGACCTGAAAATACAGCTTCTGTTGTAAGATCGTATCTAGAGAATGCTATCTATGGAAAAGAAGATATTACTAAATATTACTATAATGGTTCAATGTTTAGATATGAGAGACCTCAAGCAGGAAGACAAAGAGAGTTTAACCAAATAGGAGTAGAGGTTTTAGGAGAAAGCTCACCTATATTAGATGCTGAAGTTATTGCTATGAGTTACTCTCTATTAGAAAAATTAGGAATTACAGATTTAGAGGTGCACATTAACTCTGTAGGAACTAATGCTTCTCGTACTAAGTATAGAGAGATGCTATTAAATTTCTTAGAGCCAATGAAAGAAGAACTTTGTGAAGATTGTAGAATGAGAATGGAGAAAAATCCTTTAAGAGTTCTAGATTGTAAAGTTGACAAGTGTAAAGAGCTTACTAAAGATGCTCCTAGTATAATAGATTCATTAAATGAAGAGGAAAGAGCTCATTATGAAACAGTAAAAAAATATTTAGATATTTTTGGAGTGAAATATGTAGAAGATTCAAGACTTGTAAGAGGACTTGACTACTATTCAAGTACTGTTTATGAGATAGTAACTAATAAATTAGGAGCTCAAGGAACTGTATTAGGTGGAGGAAGATATGACAACCTATTAAAGCAGTTAGGAGATAAGGATATACCAGCTGTAGGATTTGCTGCTGGAGTAGAGAGAATGATGATGCTTCTTGAAGATTATCCTAAAAATAATCCAGATGTATATGTAGCTTGGTTAGGAGAAAATACTCAAGAGTTTGGATTAAAAATAGCTAAAATTTTAAGAGATAATGGAATAAAAACTTTTGTTGATTTTAACTCTAAAGGAATGAAATCTCATATGAAAAAAGCTGACAAATTAGCAGTAAAATACTGTATAATTGTTGGAGAAGATGAGATGAATAAAGATGTTGTGGTGCTAAAAGATTTTAGTGCTAGAACACAGGAAGAGATGAGCTTAGAAAAAGCTATTGAGATAATTAAAAAGTAAATAATAATTATATTGTAATTAGAGTATGGAAACTTAAGAGTTATGTAATCTAGAATAATTCTTAGTTTTCAAGTATATTAAGGAGAGGGTAAGAATGATTTACAGGACTCATAATCTTGGTGAATTAAGAAAAGAAAATATCGGACAGACAGTTACACTATCTGGTTGGGTAGATACAACTAGAGACTTAGGAGGACTAACTTTCGTCGATTTAAGAGATAGAGAGGGAAAAACTCAAGTAGTTTTTGATATAGATGTAGCTCCAAAGGATGTTGTAGAACAAGCTCAAAAATTAAGAAATGAAGCAGTTATAAGAGTAGTAGGAACTGTAAGAGAAAGACATAGTAAAAATATGAATATCCCAACTGGAGAGATAGAAGTATTTGCTACTGAACTAACTATCTTAAATAACTGTGATGTATTACCATTCCAAATAACTGGAACAGAGGATAATTTAAATGAAAATATCAGATTAAAATATAGATATTTAGATATCAGAAGACCTAAGATGTTAAATAATCTTAGAATGAGACATAAGATGATAATGGCTATTAGAAATTATATGGATAAAGAGGGATTTATCGATGTGGATACTCCATTATTAAATAAATCTACTCCAGAAGGAGCAAGAGACTTTTTAGTACCTTGTAGAATCAATCCAGGAACTTTTTATGCATTACCTCAATCTCCACAATTATTTAAACAACTTTTAATGATAGCTGGAGTAGAGAGATATTTCCAAATAGCTAAATGTTTTAGAGATGAGGACTTAAGAGCAGATAGACAATTTGAATTCACTCAATTAGACGTAGAGATGTCATTTGTTGAGATGGATGATGTAATGAATACAATAGAGGGATTAGCTAAGAATGTATTTACAGCAATAACAGGAGAAGTTGCTGATTATAAATTCCCAAGAATGCCTTATGCTGAAGCTATGGCAAGATTTGGTTCTGACAAACCAGATGTAAGATTTGGAGTGGAGCTAAAAGATTTAACAGAGATAGCTAAAAATTGTGGATTCAAAGCATTTAAAGATGTAGCTGACAATGGTGGAATTGTAAAATGTATAACAGCTCCAAAAGCTTTTGAAAAATTCTCAAGAAAAGTTCTTGGAGAGTATGAAGAGCATGCTAAAAGATATTTTGGTGCAAAGGGAATGGCATACATAAAAATAGCTGAAGATGGAGCTATAACTTCTCCAATAGCTAAATTTTTCTCAGAAGAGGAAATGAAAGCTATCATAGCTAAGGCTGAAGCAAATCCAGGAGATGTAATTTTAATAATAGCTGATAAAGCAAAAGTAGTATATGGAGCTTTAGGAGCTATGAGACTTAGAATAGGAAAAGAGTTAGATTTAATTAATAATGATGAGTTTAAATTCCTATGGGTAGTAGATTTCCCAATGTTTACTTATGATGAAGAAGAGGGAAGATACAAAGCTGAGCACCATCCATTCACTTCTATCAAAGCAGAAGATATGGAATCTTTCTTAGGTGGACAAACTGAAGGTATTAGAACTAACACTTATGATATGATATTAAACGGATTTGAAATAGGAGGAGGTTCTATAAGAATATTTAATCCTGAAATCCAAAACAAAGTGTTTGAAAGATTAGGATTATCTTATGAAGAAGCTAGAGAGAAGTTTGGATTCTTCGTAGATGCTTTCAAATATGGAGCGCCACCTCATGGAGGACTTGCTTTTGGAATAGACAGATGGCTAATGGTAATGTTAAAAGAAGCTTCTATAAGAGAGGTTATTCCTTTCCCTAAAACAAATAAAGGGCAATGTTTAATGTCAGAAGCACCAAATTTTGTTGACAAAGAGCAATTAGATGAGTTAAATATTGCTGTAACTTATAAAGAAGAAGAAAAAATAGAAAAGTAATAAAAAAGAAAAAAATTTTAATACTTGAAAAATTTATAAATAAGTGATATAATTTCCTTAATAAGAATAGATTTCTGACCTACTCGTTATTTCTTGAGGTTTTGGGCCTAATGTCGTCACGGGGTTGGCGCTGCTTTCAGTAGCTCAGCAAAGTCACGAATAGCTTAGAGCTTAAGTTGATTACGGACTCTGTATGCTGTTAGTAACTGACTACCACTTATGGTTTTGGCGACTAAAACTGTATTGAAGACGGTAGGTTGGAGCTTTTCTTTTGGGACTTTGTCCCTTTTTTTTATTTTTAAGGAAAATGTCACAAAATATGTTGAAAAAGAAGGTGAAGAGATGCATATTATAGATAAAGAGATAGCTAGAATTTTTGAAGAAACAGTACAAAAATTATATGGAGATAAAGAATTAAAAAAAATAGAGATATCAGTAGCTACAAATGAAAAATTTGGAGATTTTCAAACTAACTTTGCTATGATGAACTCTAAAATAATAGGAAATAATCCAAGAGCAATAGCTCAAGAAATAGTAGATAATTTAGTAGAGAATAGTGTAATAGAAAAATTAGAGATAGCTGGACCAGGATTTATAAATATATTTTTAAAAAGTGAATACTTAGGAGAGCTATTAAAAAAATCTAGAGAAGAAAATTATGATTTTTCTTTCTTAAATAGAAAGGGAGATGTAGTAATAGATTTCTCTTCTCCTAATATAGCTAAAAGAATGCATATAGGACATTTACGTTCAACAATAATTGGTGACTCAATAGCAAGAATTTATAGATATTTAGGTTATCATGTTGTAGCTGATAATCATATAGGAGATTGGGGAACTCAGTTTGGAAAGCTTATTATAGGATATAGAAGATGGTTAGATAGAGAAGCTTATGAAACTAATGCTATAGAAGAGCTTGAAAGAGTATATGTAGAGTTTACAAAGCAATCTGAGGAACATCCAGAGCTTGAAGAAGAAGCTAGACTTGAACTTAAAAAGTTACAAGACGGAGATGAAGAAAACTTTGCTCTTTGGAAAGAATTTATAAAAGTATCATTAGATGAGTATGCAAAGCTTTATGGAAGATTAGATGTTCATTTTGATACTTATTATGGAGAGTCATTCTATCATGATATGATGCAAGGTGTAATTGAAGAATTAGTAGAAAAGAAAATAGCAGTAGAAGATGATGGAGCTAAAGTAGTATTCTTCCCAGAGGAAGATAACCTATTCCCATGTATAGTACAAAAGAAAGATGGTGCTTTCCTATATTCTACATCTGATATAGCTACTGTAAAATTTAGAAAAGATAACTATAATATTAATAAAATAATATATTTAACAGATGAGAGACAACAAGACCACTTTAAACAATTCTTTAAAATAACAGATATGTTAGGATGGAATGTTCCTAAACATCATATCTGGTTTGGAATAATGAGATTTGCTGATGGAGTATTTTCTACAAGAAAAGGAAATGTAATTAGACTTGAGCAACTAATGGATGAGGGTAAAAAGAGAGCTTATGATATAGTAAATGAGAAAAACCCAGATTTATCATTTGAAGAAAAAGATAATATAGCTGAAATAGTTGGAGTAGGAGCTATAAAATATGCTGATCTATCTCAAAATAGACAAAGTCCAATAATATTTGAATGGGATAAAATTTTAAGTTTTGAAGGAAATACTGCTCCATATCTTCAATACTCATATGCTAGAATTCAATCTATTTTAAGAAAGGCAGAATCGGAAGGTAAAGGAATAGATTTTACTAAAACTATATTAGTAAAAACTCCTCAAGAAAGAGCTTTAGCTAATCATATAGCTGCCTTCCCTATGGCAGTAATAAAAGCTTCTGAAACATTTAAGCCAAATGTAATAGCTGATTATCTATTTGAATTAGCTAAGAAGTTTAATAGCTTCTACAATAGTTGTCCAATACTTAATCAGGAAGATGAGATTTTATTCTCAAGAGGATTACTTGCTAAAGTAGCTGGAGATACTATAAAAGATGGATTGGATTTACTTGGAATTAAAACATTAGAAAGAATGTAAAACAAAAAATTAAGAGATTAAAAGAAAACTACACCTAAAATTTAAAAATTGAGGGTGTAGTTTTTAAAATTTTTTAAAAGAGGTAATTGTATGAATAAATTAGAAAATGCAAGAAAAGAGATAAATAGAATAGATAAAGAGATAACTAAGCTTTTTGAAGAGAGAATGAAGCAAGTGGAAGATGTAATTATTTATAAAATGGAAAATAATTTACAAATTTTAGATGCTGGAAGAGAAAAAGAAGTAATAGAGAGAAATTGTAAAATTTTAGTAAATAAAGAATTAGAAAAATATTATTTGGATTTTATTGAAAATATGATGAGAATATCTAAAAATTATCAAAAGGATATTTTAGAAAAAAATAATAAAAAAGATGTTAATTATATTTAAACATATTTATTAAATTTTCTTTTCAATATTAATATCCCGTGATATAATTTATTGAATAGATTATAAATTTAGGAGTTGAGTATGGGTAAAAAATTTGAATATAGGGTGTTAAATCTTGCTGGAGATGTAGGAGAAGCACTTTTAGAAAATGGTTCAGAAGTATATAGGGTTGAAAATAGTGTATGTGCAGTAGCTGAATATTTTGGATTTTATCCTCAATGTTTTGCTACTCTTACTTGTATAATTATAACTTTTGAAAATTTAAATGGCGAAATTATTTCTTTAGTGAGAAGAGTAAAATCAAGAAATACTAATCTTGATAAGGTATATAAAGTCTCTACACTAATAAAAAATATTGAAAATTATGATATTGAGAATTTAGAAAAAGAACTAGAAAATATAACTGAGGAAAAACCATATTCTTTTTTAGTAAACATTGCAGGAAATTGTATAGGGGCTTCATTTTTTTCCATACTTTTTTTAGGAAATATAAATGATTTTTTAGCTTCTTTTTTATCTGGATTAGCCATAGCAATATTCTCAAAAATTTCAGATAAACTTAATTTAGGAACTTTTTTTACTAATTTACTTTGTGGATTTATAGCTACAGTGGTAGCCTGTTTTTTTCATTATACAGGACTTACTGTAGGGGTATCAATTACAATTATATCAACATTAATGATATTAGTACCAGGAGTTGCATTTATTAATTCTATGAGAGATATTTTTGCTGGAGATTTAGTTACAGGTATGTCTAGACTTATGGAAGTTGCTATGATAGGAACTTCTATTGCTGTAGGTTCTGGAGTAGCATTAAATATTTTCTTAAGATTAGGAGGTACAATATGATAGATATATATTTTAATAATTGGATAGTGCAGATAATAGCAGCTATAATAACTACTATTGGTTTTGGAATAATGTTTAATATTAAAAATAGAAATCTTTTTCACACAGGGATAGCAGGTGGAATAAGTTGGGTTGTATATCTTTTAGGAAAAAATTATAATTTGACAGATGGACCAAATTACTTTATAGCAACGTTATGTCTTTCTCTTTATTCAGAGATAGTTGCTAGAAAATTAAAAACACCAGTAACAACTATATTAATAGCAGCTTTAATACCTCTTGCACCTGGAGGTGGAATTTATTATATGATGTATAATCTTATTAATAAAAATTATCCTCTTGCACTTGAGAAAGGAATAAGTACTTTTATTATAGCTGGCGCTATGGCAGTAGGAATATTTACTGCTACAAATATTATGAGAATTTTTAAAGAAAATACAAGAAAGTAGAAAAAAAGGGGCTGTGTTTGTAACAGCCCCTTTTTTAGTTTACTAATAGAAATGAGAAATAACTTTAATTAGTAAAAAAGTTTACAAATTAGTTTAATAATGATTGTTCTAAAACAATAAAAATGATATTTTATATATACAAATAAAATGAAAAAAGAGTTATACTTAGCACATAAGGAGTGACAAATATGAGAAAAGATAATAAAGAAAAAATCTTATATTATATATTTGTAAATAAAAAAGCTACAAGAAATGAGTTAACTAAATTTTTAAATATTTCCAAAATGGGAGTAAGCAAATTGGTAACTAATTTAATAGAAAGAAAATTGATTTTTGAAGATGAAGTAGTAGAAAAAAATAGTGTTGGAAAAAAGGAAAGATATTTAAAAATAAATAGAGAGATAATAAAAAATATTTTAACCATTTATTTTGGATTAGATAAAGTAGTACTATCTTTGATGGATGTAGATGGAAATGAAAAAAAGGGATTTAATCTTTTAGTAGAAGAGAATATTAGTATTTTAAAAGCAACTAAAAAGATAATACGAGATATTTTATCTGAAAATGAAGTAATGTTAATTAGTATAGGAATGAATGGAATAGTTGATTCTGAAAAAGGAATTGCTAAAATATCTACTTATTATCATTGGAAAAATATAAATTTAAAAGAGATATTTGAAGAGGAATTTGGTATATCAGTATTTTTAGAAAATGGGGTAAATATGATAGCTTACTCTCAAATTGAAGAACATCAAAATGAGAGCTTTGCAATTCTTAATATAGAAAATGGAGTAGGATCTACAATAGTTAGATATGATAGAGAAAAAAATCAAATAAATTTAGAAACAAAGGAAATAGGGCATATTCCTTTTGACTTTTCAGAAAATTCTTTAATTTGTGTTTGTGGAAATAAAGGTTGTGTTGAAACTATTATGGCAAATTGGAGAATAGAGGAAAAGATAAAGAAAAATTATGGACTAGACTTAACTTATGAAGAAATTTTAAAAAAAGCAAATAAAAATGAAAAGATGTTTAGAAAAGAGATTATGGATATGATAACACCTCTTTCTTCTTTAATTTTATGGCTAGATATATTAGGAGGAGTAGAGAAAATAATTATAACTGGAAAGATAACCTATTTAGAAGATTTTTTCTGGAAAGAATTGAGAAGAGTAATAAAAAATAATTTATTAATAAAGGAAAAAGAGATAGAGATAATTAAGAGGGAGTATAGCGAAAATATTATTCTTAAAGGTGCATTGAGGTATGGAATAGATAATTTTATTAATAGTAAATATTTTAAAAGTATTATGAAGGAGAGTGAAAAAGTTGAATAAAAAACCAAATATAGTACTAATAACAACTGACCAAATGAGAGCTGATGCTATTGGATATATAAATTCTAAAGTGATAACTCCTAATTTGGATATGATGGCAAAAGAAGGAGTGGTATTTACAAATTCATTTTGTAGTAGTCCAGTGTGTACTCCATCAAGAGCAGGAATCTTTACAGGAAGATATCCTATGAATACAGGAGCTTGGAATATTGGAACTTGTTTAGATGAAAATGAGATTACTTTAGCCGATTGGTTAAAAGGTGAGGGATACTACAATATAGGTGTTGGAAAGATGCATTTCAGACCTCAGTTAAAAGATTTTGATAATAATTATGAAGATGTAGAAGTAAGAGATAGAGTAAGAGAAAGAGATAAGACTTATTATGGTTTTGATGAAACTTATATTACAGAAGATGATAAACAGGGAAAATATTTAGATTTTTTAGATGAAAATGGATATCATCTAGAAGTAGGTAAGGGAAATGATGGAATGAATCCTTTGCCAGAAGAGTTTAATCAAACTTATTGGATAGGAATGAAGAGTTGTGAAGCAATAAGAAAATACGATTTTAATAAACCATTATTTATGATGACAAATTTTGTAGACCCGCACCATCCATTTGATCCAGCTGAAAAGTTTGCTAGAATGTATGATGGAGTAGAAATAGACTCTCCTATCTCAAAAGATAAATTTTGTAATGAGAGACCAGAATACTTAAAGAGACAAGGAGAAAGAGGATATTGGCCTGGTGGTGGTGAGCAGCATAAACTTTCTGATGAAAAGGTAGAAGAATATACAAGATATTATTATGCTATGATAACTTTTATAGATCAAGAGATAGGAAAGATAAGAAAAGAGCTAGAGAAAAAGGGAGAGTTAGATAATACTATAATTATTTTTACAAGTGATCACGGAGAGTATATGGGAGATTATGGACTTTTACAAAAGGGACCATTTATGTATGATAACTTAATAAAAGTACCTTTATTGTTTTGGGGAAAAGGAGTAGAAAAATCTGTAACTTCAGATGAAATAGTAGAAAATATTGATATTGTTCCAACTATTTTAGAATTAATAGGAAAAGAAGTTCCATATGGTATTCAAGGAGAAAGCTTAAAAAATATTTTACAAAAAATAGATAAAGAGAGGGTAAAAAAATCTGCAATAGTAACCTATGATGCTAGAGATAGAGGAATAATGGTTAAAAGCTATAGAGATAAGAGATATAAATTAAATTTATTTATGAATGAAGAATATGGGGAGATGTATGACTTAGAAGTAGATCCTCAAGAAACAACAAACCTTTTCTTTAAAGAGGAATACTTACAATTAAAAAATGAGCTTTTATTAAAAGCTTGCTATAGAATGATGGAGTGTAGTGACCCATTATCAAAAAGAACAGCAAACTGGTAATTAAATTAAGTAATCAATATTAATAAATTTTAAGGAGTGAGGAATATGGTTTTTACACTGGGAACTTTCGTGTTCTTTACAGCTCTAGTTGCTGTAATCTCTTGGTATCTTACAAAAGATGACGATTTGAAAACAGAGAGTGGTTATTTCTTAGGAGGTAGAAGTTTAAGTGCAACAGTAATTGCTGGTTCAATGATGTTAACAAATCTATCTACTGAACAGATGGTAGGGCTTAATGCACAGGGATTTAAAAGTGGACTTGCAGTAATAGCTTGGGAATCTGGAGCATCTATTGGTATAGTTATTTTGGCAATATATTTTTTACCTAAATATTTACAAGGTTCTATTACAACAGTTCCAGAATTTTTGGAAGAAAGATATGACAAATCAGTTAGAAATATTGTAAGTATATTCTTCTTATTAACTTTAGGAATAGCATTTTTACCAACAGTACTATATTCTGGTTCAATAGCTATGATGAAACTTTTTGATATTCCTGGAATATTTGGAATTTCACAAGAGAGTGCAATAGTTTTATCTGTTTGGCTTATAGGAATAATAGGAAGTATATATGCAATATTTGGTGGATTAAAAGCTGTTGCAGTATCTGATACTGTCAATGGAGTTGGTTTAGTAATAGGAGGACTAGCAATACCTGTTCTTGGATTTATATATTTAGGAGATGGAAGTATGTTAAAGGGTATGGAATATATTTTCCAACATGCACCTGAAAAGCTAAATACTATAGGAGGTAAAGATTCACAAGCACCTTTTGGAGCAGCTATTACAGGAATGAGAATAACAGCTCTATATTATTGGTGTACTAACCAAGCTATAATTCAAAGAGCATTGGGAGCTAAATCTTTAAAAGAAGGGCAAAAAGGGGTTCTGTTAACAGCATTATTAAAGATAGTAGTAGCTCCATTGATATTAGTTGTACCTGGAATAATAGCTTATTGTATCTATGGAAATGAAATAGGTGGAGACATAGTATATCCAACTTTAGTAAATAAATTACTTCCTACTTATATGACAGGTTTCTTTGGTGCTGTATTGTTTGGAGCAGTATTAAGTTCTTTTAACTCAGCTTTAAACTCTGCTTCTACAATATTTAGTTTAAATATTTATAAGCCACTATTTAAACCAGAAGCAAGTGAGGAGTACTTAATAAAAATTAGTAAATATTTTGGAACTATTCTTGCAGTATTTTCAATGATAGTAGCTCCATTTATATCTAAATCTTCTGGTGGGTTATTTGAGTTTATACAAAAAGTTGCTGGACTATTTAGTGTACCAATAGCTATAATAGTTTTAGTAGGAATATTTAGTAGAAAAGCTAGTGCTTTAGCAGCAAAAATAAGTATGGGATTCTTTGTAATAGTTTATGGATATACTCAATTTATAGGAAGCTTTAAATTACATTTCCTATATGTAGTAGCAATTTTATTTGTAATTTGTTTAATCATAATTTATGTAGTTGATAAAATTATTCCTCCTAAAAAAGAGTATAGTTTACCAGTTAGATATGAGGTTCCTATTGAGCCTTGGGAGTATAGATATACAGTATCAGTTATATTGATGGCATTATTAGTTTATATCTATGTAATTTTCTCTAAATTAGGAATTTTATATGGTGGAGAATTTATAAAAATGAGAGCATCAATAATAACTTTAATATTTATAGTGATTACTGGATTAATTTGTACTTGGACAAGAAAAATAGAAAAAAATAGTAAATAATAAAAATAGGGTTTATTGTAAAGTTTTACAATAGACCCTATTTTTCACTAAGATAATATTATAGGAAATGAGCTCCTATTTTAGCAAATTCCTCTACCATTTCTTCTGGCCATATAGATGCTTGTACCTCTCCTATATGTAATTTTTCTAAGAAGAACATACAAATTCTCGATTGTCCTATTCCTCCACCAACAGTATAAGGCAACTCTTTAGCTATTAAAGATTTGTGGAAAGGTAATTCTTTTCTTTCTTCTTTGCCATCAAGTTTTAATTGAAGTTGTAAGCTCTCTTCACTAACTCTAATTCCCATAGATGAAAGCTCAAAACCTTGTTCTAATACAGGGTTCCATACTAAGATATCTCCATTTAATTCCCAGTCATCATAGTCAGGAGCTCTTCCATCATGCTTTTTACCTGATCTTAAAGTTTTTCCTATTTGAGAGATAAATACAGCTTTGTGTACTCTACAAATTTCATTTTCTCTCTCTTTTGCTGTAAGTTCTGGATAAGCATCTTCTAATTCTTGAGAAGTTATAAAGAAAATATCTTCAGGTAATTTTGTAGAAAATACAGGGTACTCTCTATTGATAAACTCTTCTGTTTTTCTAAGAGCTTTGTAGATATCTTTTACAATAGCTTTTAATGTTTCAGTTGTTCTTTCTTCTTTGTTTATTATAAGCTCCCAGTCCCATTGGTCAACATACATAGAGTGGATATTATCTAAATCTTCATCTCTTCTAATAGCGTTCATATCTGTATATAATCCTGTATGTACAGGGAACTTATATCTTTTAAGAGCCATTCTTTTCCATTTAGCAAGCGAATGTATAATTTGATACTCTTCATTTCTATCCCAATGAGTATCGAATTTTACAGGTCTTTCTACTCCACTTAAGTCATCATTTAAACCAGAAGATTTTCTAACATAAAGAGGTGCAGATACCCTAGTAAGGTTTAATTCATAAGCTAGAGCTCTCTCAAAAAAGTCCTTAACTTTTTTTATAGCTACTTCCGTTTCAAATAAATCAAGTTTACAATCATAAGTTTTTATCATATATATCACTCCTCGTATAATATTTATATAATAATTTACTAATTACTAATCTATTTTAAATTTTA